>ENA-OQBJ01000299-OQBJ01000299.1-human-gut-metagenome-genome-assembly--contig:-NODE-299-length-26776-cov-2.091823_pt1 | contig 26776 bp, 31 predicted proteins | sample MGYA00242743_ERZ504545 | MGnify/ENA primary metagenome ERZ504545 (study PRJEB26092, sample SAMD00036252) | human gut metagenome | host: Homo sapiens | study: EMG produced TPA metagenomics assembly of...
CTTATTTTGTACAACTAATTTAGTCTCTCCCCTAACTTCCCTAGTTCTGGCAAGGCCTTGCTTTCTGACCGTCAATCTTTTCGTTTCTGATCTCACCACTTTTTCCGCCACTTTTATGACAAAGATAAATCTCTCCGATTTCCATAGATTTATCGATGGCTTTACACATATCATATACAGTAAGGAGTGCCACACTGACACCTGTGAGGCTTCCATCTCCACGCCTGTCTTCCCGGTCACTTTTACTGTACAATAACAGTCAATTGCACATTCCTCTGGTTTCATCTCGAAATTCACACGGCATTTTGTGATTGGAAGAATATGGCACATCGGAATCAGTTCGGAAGTTCTCTTTGCACCCATAATTCCGGCAGTTGTTGCCACTCCGAGCACGTCCCCCTTTCCGACTGTTCCGGCTTCAATCGCATCGTAGACTTCCTTGCTCACCAGGATACGTCCTTTTGCCGTAGCCTCCCGGACTGTGTCATTTTTCTCCGTAACATCGACCATGATTGCTTTTCCATTTTCATCAAAATGTGTTAGCTGCATTTTCTAACTCCTTTCAAATGTGATTTTCTGTAAATTCACTACACATTTTACAAAAATCACTTTTTTTCAAGAATGCCTCGGCATTTTTTCTATGTCATGTATTCCATGATAACACATTTTCTCCGAACTCTGTTCATAAATATTATAGAAAGCCACTGAAAGGATTCTTTGTATGTCTCTTTATAAAAAACGGCACTTTCTGTTGGTTGGTTTTATGTCCGGCCTGCTGATTTTTGCGCTGCTTCTAAGTGCGATTGTCGGTGGAACTTCAGCTTTGGATATGAATTCCCGCTTCGACCGATACGTGGAGGAACTATTTAGGCAGGAGGTGTCTGCGAATACGATCACGCTTCATTACACAGTAAAAGATCCGGAATCTTATGGAATTCAAAATCCACCTGTCTCTTGTGGATACGCCGGAACAGACTCGGCGCTTATATGTGCTTCTGCGGAAAATGCTCTTGCAAGCCTTCATCAGTTCAAACGGAACAAGCTGTCTGATTATAATAAGCTGACTTACGACATTCTTGAACACTCTTATACCTCTTCTTTGGAAATGGGGCCGTATCTTTTATATGAAGAACCTCTCACACCACTTACCGGTACTCAGGCACAGCTTCCTATTCTTCTGTCAGAATATCGTTTTTATAATACTGACGATATTGACACTTACCTGAAACTTCTGACTACCATTCCCGATTATTTCCAATCTATTCTCACATTTGAGAAAGCAAAAAGCAACGCCGGACTTTTCATGGCTTCTACGTCGCCGACAACATTATCACGGAATGTCAGACATTTGCTACCATGAAAAATAACTATCTTTATGCCACATTTGATTCTAAAATTGACGCTTTGAATTTGCCTGCTGTAACTTCTGAAGATTATAAGAAACAAAATCGTGACGCCGTTTTAAATTACGTTCTTCCGGCGTTCACTTCTCTTAGTGGACGGACTCCAAAACTTCGTTGATACCGGAAACAACAAACGGGGACTCTGTTATCTTCTGATGGAAAAAAATATTATGAACTCTCAGTAAAAGAACAGACCGGTTCTGCCAGAACCATTCCACAGCTTCAGAAACTTGCACAAAGACAAATTCAAAGTGACCTGCTAACGATGCAGAAATTATTAAACAATTCCAGTTTCCATAAGAACTCTGAAGCTCATTCTGCTCTGTACAAGGTACCACGCCGGGAGCAGCTTCTGATTTATTCAAAGGTCACGGTACCGAATTTTCTTCTGATGATCCGGTCAACATTTTAAATACGCTGCAAGATAAAATATCCGGCTCATTCCCAGAACCTCCAAAAGTTTCTTTCGAAATAAAATATGTTCAGGAAGCTATGGAAAATATTTAAGTCCTGCTTTTTACATGATTCCGCCAATTGATAACAGTGGCGAAAATGTCATCTATATTAATCCCGGACACATTTCTGATGACCTGACTCTCTTTACAACTCTGGCACACGAAGGTTATCCGGGACATCTATATCAGACGGTCTATTACTCCGCCACCAAACACCCTCCGATTCGAGATCTTCTGTCATTTGGCGGATATACCGAAGGTTGGGCTACATATTGTGAAATGCTGAGTTATTACTATTCCCCGCTTTCTCATGATATGGCAACACTTCTCCAACATAATGCCTCCGTCATTCTCGGACTTTACGCCCTCGCCGATATGGGCATCCACTATGACGGCTGGACTCTTGCTGAAACAGTTGCCTTTTTCCGGACCTATGGGATCACGAATGAAAAGACAATCGAGGACATTTTTGATCTGATTGTCGCAGATCCCGGCAATTATCTCAAATATTACATTGGATACGTGGAATTTCTGGAATTAAAGAAACTGGCAATAAAAACCTGGGGAGATGATTTCACCCAGAATCAGTTCCACCAATGCATCCTCGATACCGGACCGGCGCCATTTGAAATTCTACAGAAGCAAATTAAAAATGCGTAATTAGCGGAAGAGTTTCAGGGCAAAGTTTCAAGGGAAGATTTGACTCATGTGAGTCAAATCTTCCCTCTATCATATCCAGATATTCTCCTTTATCGATATGCATCATACTTACCTGATTCTGATATCTTCTAAATCCGTACACACTGTCCACATTTCGGATCAAGGACTGCAGCCGCTCGTCCGGTACGCACACGATCAACTGTAATTCAAGTTCTCTTGCGTAGTGCAGGCAGACTTCGCTTCGTTCTTTGTCCATTTTGGAAAATGCTTCATCCAAAAGTACCAGTCTTATCTTGGAATCGCGGTTTGTCTGCTGCATATAAAGCATTGCAAATCCAGCCAGAAGTGCCACATATTTCGGTTCTGTCCTTCTCCTCCGGAATCACGCCCTGCCATGTCATCGACCGCATTTTTTTTCACATTTCCATCTTCATCTTCCACTCGTTCGTACATACTGAAGGTCAGATAATTCCGGTAATCCACGTACTGCTCCATCTGCTGACGGTGCTGGCTTAAGGACTTGGCATCTTCGTCTTTCGGAGGCATGAATTTCTCTGTCAGGCGCAGGATCTGTTGCTCGTACTTCTGATAAAATGTGTCTTCGCCAAGCGTGATCTGTCCGTCGAAACCATCATCGTCCCAGCACTTTGCTGTCCAATTCCGGTGCCATCAGCATCTCATAGAACTGTCCATTTTCATTTTCTGCCGGAAGAATATCAATCTGGTAAATACTGTCAGAGAATTTATCTTTGTCAGCATACGATTGATTTCTTTCCTGTGACGGTATGCCGCTTTGATTTCACCATGGATCGTCGCGATTACATTTTCACGAAGCGTATGGTAGATCAGATCATACTGTTTCTGAAATTCATCTTTATACTTCGGCTCAAAGTCCTGTCTGCATTGATTCAAAATCCTGTCATAAGAAACATTTTCGTGTTCTACGCCCGTCAGACCATAGGATGGATATGCCTGATTGAACTGATTTCTCGCACGGGTCAGAAGATCACGTACTTCCTCTTCCTGCTTCATCAGCTCTTCAGATTCTTTACTTTTCTTACGTCGGTATGTCTGCTCAGATTGTATCTTTAATGCTTCCCGGACTTCAGTCTGCAGTTCTTCATTCAGTACAAATCCCTGCATCAGGGAATCCATACGATTCTGGAAATTCACGATATCCTGCTCTGCCTGTCCCTGTGTCTTGGCAAAGCCCAGTATTTCTTTCTGAAGCTGTTCAGATATCTTCTCATTTTCCCGGATTTTTACTTCTAATTCTGTCTTCTGCCGATTGAGTTCCGCAGTTCTGCTTCCTTCACGAAGCTCTCGCAGTTCCTTCTCCAGCTGATCCTGTTTCTCGTAAAATGCCTGCAGTTCTTCGCCTGCCCCGGCCAGATGCAGAATCTGATCTGTGCTTTGGTTCAGCCGCTCAAATCCCTGGCTGCTTTCAGGCTTTGCTGCATCTGCTGATCTTGCAATACTTCTTCACTCAGCTTCAGAACCTCATCTTCCATTTCACGAAGCTTTGCCTTAGAAACCTTCGTTCCAATGCAGGCATATTTTTCGTAATCATTTTTTCTTCAGATGACGGAAAATGTAATTATTATAAGAATAACAGTCGGCTGTCACACCATTTCCGGAGGCACGGAGTTCTTCCTCTGTCTCGCATTTGGCAATTCTTCCGAGATAACGGCGCAGGCACTGGTCCACGTATGGTTCTTCTGCATGAACAGCCTCATAGATTGAATTGTCATGAACTTTTGGCTCGGACTTCACAATTGCGGCCGTATCTAACAGATCTACTTCATCAATCCCACCAAGATATTGAAGCTTACGAAATACTTTCGCTGCATCAAGGGCGTACTCCGGTGCGGTCACAAGACTGTGTTTCACACGCCCCATACGACCTTCAATCGCATTTTTCCACTTCTCATCTGTAATGTCAAAAAGGTCTGCGAAAATGTTGACGTGAATGGTTCTTCCATATTGTGTGCTCAGACGGTTCTGTAACTCCTGCCTTGCCTGTTTTAACTCTTTTCGGTACGGTTTGCGGTCGTTTTTTCAGATCCTCCACCATTTCCTTTTTCTCTTTCAAATCCTTGCGGTTCTGACTGATTCTTGTACCGATTTCATCCACTTCTTCATTAATGCTCTCCAGCGCGTCACTTAGTTGTTTCTTTAGCTTCTCAATTGCTTCCTTTGAAACATTTCCCGACTTGATCTCATCAATCCTCTGAAGTGCCGGATTGCTCACATAGGCACTGATCTCTTCATCTTCCTCCCAGCGGCAAGTCCTTTTACAACCTCGCGCCACTGCTCACTGTTGCGGGCCAGAAGCTTAATGGTCTCCTTAAGACTCTTCAGCTCCTTCTCCTTCTGACCATAATCACTGGATTTTAGTTCCGCTTCTACCTCAACAAGTGCGTTCGTAAGCTGTGTCTTTTTCTCATTATTCTCATTCTGCTGTTTTTCTCTGGCACGAATCTTCTCATTGATATCCATAAGATCCTGACTTCTCGCCTCAATCTTCGTCTTGAAGCTTTCAATATCAATATATTTTAACACCTGTTCCACATGGATCTTATCCGCCCGCGTCGTCTGAAGTGCCAGATTCTGCCGGCTAATCTCATCCAGAAGATGGATCCGATTCTCCAGGTCTTCCACACGCTCTTTGATCTCACGGTACGCACCAAGCTGGTCACTGATGGTCGAAACCGTGTCCTCCTTACTCTTCGGGAACATATAATCACGGATAAACTGACCCGTTCCATTTGTCATGCGAAGGGCAATCGCACTCTTTTCCATGGTCATCATGCGCCCCGGCTCCACATATCCAAATATCACATCATAAACCGTTTTCAGATATGCCTCTTTTGACGGATAAAGACGATTCACATCACCTCGTCCACGATTGTCCGAAGAATCCACCCGCTTTTCCACAAGCTTTCTGAGTCCTGCAATTGTATATGGCACACCTTTCTCCGTCAGATACTCGTCCTCCGGAATTTTCCCGGAGTGGCTGAAAAATGTATACTTCCGGATATCGGTATCATTTTTTCCAACTTCGAATGCAACACCGATACAAGTGCTCACCTTCGTTCCGGTGTCAAATATCTCCAGTACGATCTGAGAGCAGAAGTCCTGTCCATCACGATTGTAAGAGCCGTCTTTCTGCGCACCTCGCAGGTAACTGAGCACACTTCGGCGGTTCTTCGCATCGTCCGCCGCCTTATTTAGAAATGTAGCGGAAATACTTCCGTACAGAACGACTTGAATGGCATCCATAACTGTTGATTTTCCAGATCCACTCTTACCGCTGAACAAATTGACATACTCATGGAACTCCATGATCTTGTGGCTGACACCGCCCCAATTATTCATCAGCATTCTTGTAAATATCTTCTTCGCCTGCTTCAACTTCTGCACCGCCTTCCTCATCAACATATTCTTTTATCAATGCCTGAATATCTACACCACTGCAATACAGATTAATTGTGCTGTAAATGTAAATCTTTGTCTGATCTTCTACGTTCTGGATTGCACCCGGCACCTCGATGATCTGATGCTTGCTCATAACATACAGCGCATCTTTCCACTCTGCCATAGTCAGCTTCTCATTGATCAGATTCGTGTTCTTTCCATACTCACGGATCTCCGCCAGATTCGTCACTGTCGCATTCAGACCTTCGCCGAGAATCTTATCCCGATAAATTATTTTAATAAGAAGAATGATCTTCGTAGCCGTCACATTCAAACGTTCCACTGCCACGCCTTCCCCGGTCAGCCTGAAAATATGTTCCTGCGGGTCGTGTACCAGTTCGCACCCAAGTACGGACAGATAGTCTTCTATAAATTTCCGGTGTCTCACACAGATTTCATAGTGAAAGTTATCCCTCGGCGTCAGCGTGACCGGATCATATTTTACTTGTAAAATGCATGTCTGCCGAAACAGCGCGGAAATGGTTTTCTTCAGATTCTCCGCCTCTGTCACAGACAATTCTTCCATATAATTTACCATATATTTTCCCTTATCCTTGTCTTTCTTGTGTTTCTTTTAGTTACTTTTCTGTCCAATATCCTAATCATCGAAACCCTCTGATTACTGGGATTTTTTAATCACAAGCTTCGAGAATCTCAGACCATTCTCGTTCTCAAGTTCTTCTCCGACCTCAATCTCTTCTGTTCCTTCCGCAACTTCCGTAGCCTCCTGCCAAACAAGAAACAGCTTTTCCAGATCTTCCATGGATTTTACTGTGTCTTTCGTCACAATAAAGTTTCCTTCCTGCTCATTTTGTTTCCGGAACTCTCGAATTTCCTTCTGCGTGTAAAGCGGCTTTAGAACATACTCATTCATTTCTTCCGAATCTGCCTGTTCTGTTACCTCTGTCACCGCCTGCGGTACAAATGCTTCTTTTTTCCGGTCACGTCTCTGATACAGACTCTTTTCATTCATCACACGGTATGGTTCGGTCAGCTTCATTTTCTGCGACAGCTTGTCCAAAATTTCATCACGTTTTTCACTCTGAGTCAGAAGATTTACAAAGGCAATTGTCTGATCTTCCTCGACCGCGCCTTCCATCAAAATGTACCGGATTCTCGCAGCAGCCCGGCTTGCAAATACAGTCTTCTGCTCAATCAGCATATTGTATCTTCGCTCAATGGCATCGAACTCTCTGGAAATGCGGTACAACATTTCATTCGCTTCGTCACAGAGCTTCACTGCCCGCTCCAGACGGTAACGCTGAATGCTCAGCTTATTCTGCACATTTCGTTCTTCAGACTTCTCCTGCTCCTCTCGCGCCAGCTGAACTTGAATATCCCGGAGCTTTTCCACAAAACCTTCGCGCCTTGTCTCATTTTCCCCAAGATTCTTCTCTATCAGCTCTTTGACCGCTTCCTTGTAACGATAAAAGCTGTCGGTCGTCGTCAAAATCGCATATTTCTGGCTGTCACTATTGTTGATTTCCTTTACAAGAACTTCCTGGATTCCTAAAAAACTTCGCTGGCTCGATAATTCATCAAAATATCCGCGCATCCCTTCCTGCATATTTGCCAGCATCTGAAGCAGGGCTCTTGACGTATGCAGTGCACTTTTCAGAATGTCATTATTCTTCTCCCGATCCGAACTATATGTATAAAGGTGACTGTACACTGCCAGCACACTCTCGCGCTCCTTGCTGTCCTCATCACTATAAAGATTACGGAACAACTCCACATACAACTGACTATACTCCGGGAAAGATACTACATAGCTGTTTAGTGTTTCGTCATAGTCACGTCTAAGCCATCCCCAGTCTTCAAAATGCCGTAAACTTATCATCGCCATGTTCGACCGTGTCAAAAGCTCCCCTTCCTCATCAAAACGCTCCTCACTCCAGTCTAACGTCATACGGGCAAGCTGCTCATTCATAATCGTCTGACACTCGCCCTCAGTCAACCCCAAAAGCGAATACGACTGGCTGCTCTCCTCGTAAACCGCCACAAGAAACTGCATATAGAATTCCATATATTTACTTCCGAATACCTTGTAAAAATCCTTCGGAATCCGACTGATCAGATTCATTCGTTCCTCCTTCACCCACAAACACACGGGATTTGCTCCTATCAGTATATCGAATTTTGCCCCTAAGAGCAACCTTTTGGGGACGTAGTTATTCTACGTTTTCCGCAGCAGATTTTCTATTTTACTACGCCCCCTAGTACTACGCTGGCCGCCAATCCGGCAAGTGTCGCCAGTAACGCCCCTGGCAGTGTGTATCTTGTTTTTGTTACTTTTGCGGTCATGAAGTAAACGCTCATGGTGTAGAATATTGTTTCTGTGCAGGACATGCTGATGGATGCCACAAGTCCCAGATAGGAATCTGTCCCGTACTCTTTGTAGACGTCAAGGAGTAATCCTGTCGCTGCAGACGATGAGAACATCTTTACTATCGTGAGTGGAACTAATTCGCCCGGAAATCCGATATATTGTGTAATTTTTCCAATCATTTGCGCCAGAAATTCCAGGAATCCGGATGCTCTTAGTACTCCGACTGCTACCATAAGCCTACCATAGTCGGCATAATTTTGATAACAGTCAAAAATCCATCCTTCGCTCCTTTTACAAATGTGTCATAAACTGGAATTTTCATTGTAATTCCGTAACAGATAATCCCGAATATCATGAGTGGTACAATAAAATCCGACAGGTAAAGAAATAGTTTCAATTCTTGAATTCTCCTTTTGCTTGCCCTATACTATCTGTTGTATATTATGCCAGTGTAAAGAAATCCATACCAGCATCAGAAAGGAAGTTTCCGAAATTGAATCTTTTACATAAAAATAATACAACTGCTTTACCAAAAGCAAAATCTACGGACACTCATGACTTTGGTGAGGGCAGCATCTCTGGAAATATTCTGCGTCTTGCAATTCCTATGACGCTTGCGCAACTCATTAATGTCCTTTACAACATAATTGACCGCATTTACATCGGTCATCTCCCAGACATATCCACCCAGGCGCTGACCGGAATCGGTCTGACTCTGCCGGTCATTACAATCATCACCGCTTTTGCCAATCTGTTCGGTATGGGCGGCGCACCGCTTTTTTCTATGGCAAGAGGTGCCGGTGAACCTAGGCGCGCCCGGAAAATTCTCGGCAACTCCTTTTCCATGCTCCTGATTTCCGGCGGTATTCTCATGATTTTGTGCTACCTGTCCAAGCGCCCATTGCTTTACCTGTTCGGCGCCAGTGATATTACTTATCCTTATGCAAATGCATACATCAGTCTCTACCTTATCGGCACGCTTTTTGTCATGATCAGTCTTGGCATGAACAACTTTATCAACGCCAGGGATTTGGAATGACCGGAATGCTCACCGTCTCCATCGGTGCTGTCCTGAACCTGATCCTTGACCCTCTTTTTATCTTCGTTCTCCATATGGGAGTCCGCGGAGCCGCTCTTGCGACCATCATTTCGCAAGGAATCTCTGCAATCTGGGTATTACATTTTCTAACCGGAGAGAAAGCAATCCTTACACTCTCACTTGCTTATATGAAACTGGACTTCCGATTAGTAAAGGAAATCTGTGCTCTTGGACTTGCCGGATTTATTATGGCGATTACAAATGGATCAGTACAGATTGTCTGTAACGCAACTCTTTCCAGATACGGTGGTGACCTGTACGTTGGAATCATGACCGTTATTAACTCCGTCCGGGAAATCATTACTATGCCGGTCACCGGTCTTACAAGTGGTGCGCAGCCTGTCATGAGCTTTAACTACGGTGCCAGAAGACATGCGCGTGTAAAATCAGCAATCAAATTTACAACGATTGTCTGTATCTTATTTTCCTGTTTTATGTGGGCATTACTGCTCGCCTTCCCACGCTTCTTCATTCACATGTTCAATAGCGAACCGGAATTGTTAGCCGAAGGCGTACCTGCGATGCATTTATATTTCTTTGGAATCTTTATGATGTCGCTGCAGTTTGCCGGGCAGTCCACATTTACTGCACTGGGAAAAGCAAAACAAGCCGTATTCTTCTCCTTGCTGCGAAAGGCAATCATCGTCATTCCACTGACACTGTGGCTTCCGACTGTAAGCGGGCTTGGAACAAATGGTGTCTTTCTTGCCGAGCCGGTTTCCAACTTCATCGGCGGAACCGCCTGCTTTGTCACGATGATCTTTACCGTATGGAGAAAGCTGGATTCAGGTAAACAAAAGTAAATGATGCATCTTCCAAAGTCTTTCTCAGTAAATATACTTCATTGCAGCATCTGGATTATTTTTCTGAAAATAATATGACATACTTATTACACAAACCTCATAGTTTTTATAAAGCGAAAACTATGAGGTTTTCTTATGCTCAATTATCTCTGGGCCGGTATGATGATGCTTGGGATTATCTACGCCGCATTTACCGGACGCATGCCCAACATCACCAATGCCGCACTGGATTCTTCTAAGGAAGCAATCACGCTATGCATTACTATGATCGGTATCATGTCCTTCTGGGTAGGGCTTATGGAAATTGCAACAAAAGCCGGCATCATCGAACAGCTTTCTCGAAAATTGAAGCCACTGATTCATTTCCTGTTCCCAAATCTTCCGGACAATCACCCTGCTGCCACCCACATCACCACGAATATCATGCTAACATTCTGGGACTTGGCTGGGCTGCGACACCTGCCGGACTGAACGCAATGGAAGAACTGAAAAATCTGGAAGACGACCGCCGCAAATACCACCTCCCGGGAAAAGTGCGCGCTCCTGGAACCGCCAGCAATGAAATGTGCACATTTCTTATCATTAATATATCATCCCTGCAGCTCATTCCTGTAAATGTCATTGCCTACCGCAGCCAGTACGGCAGTATCAATCCTGCTGCCATCGTCGGCCCCGGCATACTAGCAACCGCTGTAAGCACACTAGTGGCTGTGATATATTGCAAATGTAAGGAAAAACCAGATGCTGGACAGTAACACAGCATCTGGTCTTGTAAAATTTTTAATCAAGATGAAATTCTTCCAGCAATTTCTTTCTGTGTTCAACATCTTTTATAGCTTTCCAAATATCTTCTTCTCGATTTAATTCATGTAATTTGTCATACAAATCATTAATTCTCTCTTCGCCTTCTTCAAAGCCTTCCTGCCTGCTTTCTTCTCGTTCCTGCCTCATATGTTCTTCTTCATCATACTCAAATATGCTCACCCTTAACACCTCAGCTCTGTTCTTCCTTAAAAACTCCGCAAGAATACCATTTTTGATACATTCGTCAATTGCCTTTTCCACAGCTTCCGGGAATGACATTTCCTGCTGATATTTGCGGACTGTATCTACAAATTTCACATATTGATATAATGTCGGACTTTTTTCTACTATTTCCTCATTATATCCAGGATTTATATTTATGAATCGGATCCTCAGTTCCAAATCCAGTTCTTCCGACTTACTTTCATAAGCATCGGATAAACGTAAAACACTCTGTTCCGGCATCTTGTCTGTTCCATTATAAAATACCACAAATCTCGGTTCGGGAATCTTAATTAACTTCCGTCCATACAGATTATCCCCAAATACATACGCCATATAAACGCAAGCCACATATGCCAGATTCCGTAATGGCATGTTAGGATTCGGCGTTGATTGATGTTCATATAAAACCAACTGTGTTCCCAATATAAATGACACATCATTCTTCATACCTAAATAAACTGCATTTTCCAACGTTGTTATAATCAGTTCGTCTGGATTATCGTACGAAGTTCCATTCATAGCGTTGTAAACTTCCAGTGCTACTTTGGGATCCTTCAGCAACATTCGGAACACCCGGTCTTTGTACTCGCGATTTGGATATCCAAATACTTGCGCCATTTTCTTAAAGGCTTTCTCCATATTTTGTGAGATTCTTCTGTTATCCGTTTTTCTGTCCCTTACTGCTTTCATACTTTTTGTCATTCAGTATCCTCCTTCTTCTGTGATTGAAAGGACTCTCCTCCTGACTGTTTCTAAGCTTTCTAAGAATCCCTTCTGCTTGTTCATTGTGGTAATTCAAGCATTGAAAATTCCTAGAAAATATATTGAAATTAGAAATGGTACAAACCTTCAAGATCTTGGAAATATAATGTTTGAAAGAATTGTACCACAATTAATATATTATGTCGAGATATTTTCCTAAAATAATGCTACTGGAAAGCAACTATAACCATTAATTGCTTTTTACTTTACATTCACCGTAATACTGCCTTGCACTACGCTAAATCTTAGCTTCATATTATCCTGATCTAATTTTTCCCAGTCACTTTCAGACATGAGTTGTCTGTACGCCACATATGGTATGACGATTGTTTTCGTTTTGCCTGCTGGTATCGACCAAACTAACTCTGAGTTGTCATTCATTTCCGAGAATAAATCCCAGCTCACTGCTGAAGACCATTTTCCAACTTCCAGATTCACCTTGTAAATGGTAAATGACTGCCAGTCTTTTGTAGGATTTTTTATATCTACCGTCAAAACCGGAATCTTGATATCTTTTCCTGATTCTCTCAGGTTTTCCTTTACAGAGTCACTGCAAGAAACCTGCCCCAGAGTCTGCACAGTCAAATCTTTTACAATCATCTGTGTCGCTCCCAGATCTACTCCCTGTTTTGGTTCTTTCCATATGTGATTGACAAGCATAGCTCCCAATCCTGTTCCCAATAGAACTGCCAAAAGACCTATACATATTTTCTTTCTCATAGCAGCTTCCCTTACTCCGCCAGTCCTTCTGCCGCGGTTCCTTCAATCTGAATCTTCTTTTCTCCGGTATACTCTTCTGTCGGATTGCTTTCCGGCACATATTCTTTTACTTCTATCGGCAGGAATTCGGTTCCGATATTTGTTCCGGCGGCGTATATCTTTCCGTCTTTTTTCAGGATAAATGTATCATCATAACAGGTCGTACCGTAATCATTCGGGTTCACATTTGCCAGATCTGTCCAAATTGCATTCTGCTCAATCTCATCACACCAGACCATTCGTACATTTTCCATGACCTTTTCCGGCTCTGTTAGAAATGTTTTCTCACCGGTATATCCACACTGGCCATAGGTATTATCGCCCCAGGTGTACAGGTCACCATTCGCCGTTATTGCTGCTGAACGTCTGTTGGTGGCCGTGACGTAAATTGCCTGATCCAGCATCTTGTGTGGTTCGGTGTACGTCAGCGTTCCTTCCCCGTAAATGCTGCTTGCTTCGCCGGACATAAACTCACCCCACCAGTACACTTCCCCGTTCTTTTTGAGCGCAATCGCACAGGTCGCACCAGCCCGCATATAAGCCACATCACTCATCAGAAGCTTCGGCTGGTTCACCACATTTTGCTGCGGATTCATGCATCGTTTTCGCCTGGTTCTTTTCCAAGAATTCCCTGCAGATTCGCACCTGCGCCGTACAGTTCTCCATTTTCCGTGAGATACATCATAAAATATCCATTGGCTGATGCGTCTACATGAACAACATGCTCGGCTATTTTCTGAGGTTCCATGTACTCCTCGTGATACCAGTTGCCCACATCTTCCGGGTGATTGATTCCAAGCTGGGCATAGTAGTTCATGCCCTGTCCCCACAGTACATGATTTTCATCAATATAATATCGGTTGCCTGCAATCACCTTATTCGTAATATAATAATCAGAAATGTGAAAATCTTCCGGCTGGTTCAATAAAGACATATCTGTTGTATAAAATTCCTTTCTTTTTCTGATTTTCTGCATTCTTTTCGGCTTCTTTCTTTTGCTTTTTCTTCCTTCGATTTTTTCTTCTTTTTGTTTCAAATCGTCTGTCGCCTTTTCCAGGTTCTCTGCTTTCGCAAATACATTTTCCCCAAGCTTTATTTCACGGATATTCTCCCAGTCACTAAGTTCCAAGGCATAATAGCAGTGAATCCTTTCTGATTTTTCTTTCCCTGTGGAAGTCACTTTCGGAACGATAATATCCGCAGCTTCATACTCTGATACGTCTGCATTTGGATCAAACTGGATCTGTTTCTCTTTCCCATTTTTCCAGCATACCGTCATAAGTCCGGAGGTCATTGCCTGCGAATTATAAAATTCTTCGTCAGTTCCGGCATCTAACAGAATTCCTTCCTCACTCACATACAGATCTTTTCCCCGGTACTCATATCTGCGCGCGTCCTTTTTGACTTTCGGTGAAGTCTTAATGTTGATAAGCTCCTTACCCGTTTTCACGTCATTCATCACCAGATGCATTTTCCCTTGTCTGCCGGAAGTTTCATGGTTTACATAGTAAAGCGTAAGATACTGCGTCCCGCCGGCATTTTTCTGCTCATAAATATTTCCATCATAGGCAGACGCATCATCGACAATCCCCAGTTTATAAGAATCTTCTACGATCTGAAAAGACTGGCTCTGCTTAAGCTCCTGCTGTGTCTGTAGCAGCTTGGCCTTCTTTCCGCCTTTTCGCCTGATCTGCAGATCCACTCGCCCTGTCTGCGTCTTCTCACAATACACATTCTTCTTCACGACAATATCATAATTCTTATAAGTGCATGGGAATTCTCCCAGCGGATCCACAAAACTAGCAGACTGACTGCAATTACAGCCAGAAAAATAATAAGTTCTGCTCGAAACACATTTTTTCTTTTTGTCCGTTCCATAGGCACCTCTCTTTTCCCCTGGTCAACAGTTTCACCGGTTCATCCTGATAAATCCAAAATCCCCATTTATCATAACATTTTTTTTATATATATGGAATCCATTGGCATAACTGGTAACAATCCCGCATTATCTCGCACATTTTCCTGATTGTATGAAAATACCGCTGGCAATTACTATCAGCAACTCCAGCGGTCTTTTCATGTCTTTTCTTTATTAGATTTTCTTCCATTTAAATACAAAATGCGGCATAAAGCGGAACTATCTTTTTATCATCTTCAAATGCATCTATATCCCAGTAGTTTTCCAATGAATTGTTGTACTTACTCATATCATTAAGATAACTTATTCTAAATATAGTATAGGAATTATTCGTGTAAAAATCAATGCGTTTTTATCGTTTTTTCACACTAAACTACACGAACTTTTCTTGAGTTTTTACATTATTCTACACATAAGTGGGAGTTTGACAGCTTCATCTCATACAATCCCTCATAAAGCTAGATATAGATTACTGTTCACTCTATTACATAGAGCATTCCCCACAGGTGTATCTTCTACCGGATAGTGATTATCTGGAATTTCTTGTATATCTATCGCAATATTTGTCCATTCGTAAGTAAAGTGCTTCTATTATAAAAAAGTAACTAACCTGTGTTAATTGTCTTTTTCTATAAATTCTATAAACTGAATCTAACTTATTCCAAACTCTTTCATCAGCTTCTTCTGATATTCCTTATCTTCCACTGCTCGTTTTAGATCCTCCAGCCGCCCCAACTCTAGCAGTTGTTTATGTAATGCATTAATCTGATCCGTTGCCTCTTCTCTTCCAATTCTGGTTGCGTAATGTATTTGTGCATGTTTATCCCGCCTATATTTTAATCTCGTCTCGTATTCCAACCGCTTTTCTTCATCCGCACTAAGACGATCCAGTTCCTGATAGGCTTCGTCCATATACTCATTCTGCTTTGCCATCTCTTCCAACTCCTTCCGGTTCTTTGCATTGAAAAAGCGCATCCACCGCACGATTCCTTCTTCGTTCTGGTCTTCCGGCGGTAGCTTTCCCAGCTCCAGAACATAGATTTCCATAATGTCTGTATAGACCTCTCCCGTCTCGGTGTCACAAAGTGTAATCTTCCGATAACACCTGTCATCTCCTGGAAAATGTATGAAATCCAGGATACTTACATGAATACACTTCTGAATCTTGTCATAATTATCACCTGCATGGAGCTGATCCGTAATCATCTTGCTTAGATAAAATACAATCCGCTTCTCCCAGAAGTCGAACTCTTCCACCTGCATCTCAAAATCTATCTGTATGCCATTTTTCATCTGCACATGCACATCCAGAATTCCGTACTTGTCATCTTCGTACTCTTTCCGCAGAATCGTTGGCAAAAGCGTTGTCTCTTCAATCTCTTCCGGACTCACTCCTAGAAGTGCAGCTATAATTCCTTTGCGCACCTTCGCATTCTGCATCAATTCCTTGAAACAAAAATCTACCGTCGGCAACATAATAAATTTCTCGTCGGCACGATTTCTCCCTTGCACTGTTCTTTGTCCTGTTTTTCGCTCCGCTTTTTTCGTTACTCGTTTTGTCATATGTTCTCCTCTCCGGCAATTCCATATGTCCGAAGAGAATGTTTCTACATACATTTTAGCATATACCAAAAATATATTCCAATTAAAATTACTAATCAAAGAAACGTTTTCTGTGCCGCACCAGATTCTCTCTTTCAGACACATCATTTAATTGTCAATCGTTCATCACTTTGGAATACGGTCCGATACTTCTGGATCTCCGAAAATGAATGATATTAATATAGATACTTTTGCGGATGGCAAGACACGCCATCCGCGTGACATTAGAATAACATAAAACCTATACTCATACAAGAATATTTTTGTTAAAAATCCCCCCCTACTCCTCCAGCTCCCGCGGATCTACACCCTGTTTTTTCAGCTTCAGATACACAATTTCCCGGAACAGTGCATATGCCACCGACACGATCGGTATAAATATCAGCATTCCGACTACTCCCATAAGGCTGCCTCCGATGCTGACCGCCGCCAGCACCCAGATGGACGGCAGGCCGACCGAATTTCCAACTACATGCGGATAGATCAGGTTTCCTTCTATCTGCTGAAGCACAAGAAACAACACGATGAACATGAGCGCCTTCATCGGATCGACCATAAAGATTAAAAATGCTCCCACCGCGCAACCTAAGAATGCTCCAAAGATCGGTATCAATGCTGTAAATGCGATAAAGATTCCCACCAGCAGCGCATACGGCAGCCGGAAGATCGTCATAGCCACTACGAACATGCTTCCAAGAATCACTGCCTCCAGGCACTGTCCGGTCAGGAAGCTTGAAAATGTACTGTAAGTCAGGGAAGAGACTTCCACCACGGCCTCCGCACGACCTCTTCTTACGAATGCAAACAGTACTTTTTTCGCCTGAATCCCCAGTTTTTTCTTCTGCAGCAAAATATAAATCGCAAATACAAAAGCTATAACAAATGTTGAAACTCCGCTGATAATGCTTTTTGCGGCGGTGAGTGTCGAATTCAACATATTTCCTGCACCATTTTTCAGAAAATCAATCAGCGTCTCCACAATCTTGTCCCAGTCAAACTGTATACTGTTGATCAGTTCGACAATCTCCTTGTTTCCATGAAAGACCTCTTTTCCCCACGCCTGTGCATGCGGGATGAACTGGGTAATACTCTGCCAAGGTTGCCAAATGTATTTACAAGCTGCGGTACAACGCCAAAAATCACTATTCCCAACACGCCAACTACAATACAAAGTACGCTCAACAAGCTCACTGGTCTTGCCAGTTTATCTGCCACTTTATTTTTTCTTACTTTCTCCGTAAACAGATGCCTCTCGATAAAATTCATCGGTACATTCAGTACAAATGCAATGGCTCCTCCAAGCAGAAATGGAAATATTAGATGTCCTACATATCCCAGTACTTCCAACACCTCTTCATATTTCCACAGCACCACGATCAGCAGTGCTGTGAACAAAATCAGCTCCCGGATTTTCCGCATATTTTCCTTGTTCAGCTCCATACAATTCCTTCCTTCATTAAGTATCCTGTCAAATCCTCTATTTCTTTCTCGTTCTGATCCATTTCAGCAACTGAATAATCGGCAGATTCAAAAGCGCAAGGCCATATACAGTCATCAACTGTGCTACCGTCAGTGTCTGCACTTTGAACATTCCCTGAAGTGCCGGTATCATCAGTACGCCTGTAATCAAAAGCCAGCCAAGTATAAATGCTCCGATCAGATAAATGTTATTCCAGAATCTTCTTTTGAAGATGACTGGTTTATTTGCTTTACAGTTAAATCCGTGAACCAGACGGCTGCTGCAAAGTGTTCCAAATGCCATCGTACTTGCCAGCACTGCATTTCCATCACGATATCCGATCATAAATGCTGTCATGGTCATGATTCCGATACACAGACCTTCCACTCCGATGCTTGTAAGAAATGGTTTTGTCAAAATGGACTCTCCCATGGCACGTGGTTTTTCTTTCATCACTTCCGGATTGTGCGGCTCCAGTCCAAGCGCAATCGCCGGCAAGCTGTCTGTCAGAAGGTTGATGAACAGCAGATGTACCGGTGCAAATGGAACCGGCAGACTTGCAAGTGATGCGTACAAAACTGCAAGAATCGCTGCAAAATTTCCAGAAAGCAGGAACTGAATCGCATTTTTAATATTCTGATAAATGTTTCGTCCATTTTCCACTGCCTTGACGATTGTTGCAAAGTTATCATCCGTCAGCACCATAGCTGCCGCATCTTTCGCCACTTCACTTCCCGTGATTCCCATGGCAACTCCGATATCCGCCTGCTTCAGTGCCGGAGCGTCATTCACTCCGTCTCCCGTCATTGCCACAATATTTCCACGCTCCTGCCATGCCCGCACGATACGGATCTTGTGTTCCGGTGAAACTCTTGCATACACAGAAATGTTCGGTACGAATTCCTGGAGTTCTTCGTCCGTCATATCTTCGATGACCGCACCTTCACAGGCTTCCGACATATTTTCCAGAATTCCGATCCGTTTGGCAATAGCCGCTGCTGTTACTTTATGGTCTCCTGTAATCATGATTGGTTTGATTCCAGCCTTGATACATTCTGCAACTGCATCTTTAGACTCCACTCTCGGCGGATCCATCATGGAAATCAGTCCCAAGAATGTCAGGTCATTTTCATCATTTAATGTAAGCCCCTGCTCCTGTTCCATCGTCTTAAATGCAAATGCAAGAACTCGCAGTCCGTTTTCTGAAAAATATTTATTCTGCACTTCAATTCTGACGCGGTCTTCTTCTGTAATCTTTCTTAGAGTATCTCCATCCTGAATGTGGCTCATACGCTCAAGAAGCACATCGACCGCACCTTTTACGACCATAACGTACCGTCCGTCTATAAAATGCTCCGTGGACATGAGTTTTCTGTCACTGTCAAACGGCACCTCGGAAAGCCTTGGGTACTCCTCACGTACTTGTGCATAATCTACGCCCAGAAGACTGCCAAGATTAATAAGAGCCGTCTCCGTCGGATCCCCGATTTCCTGACCATCATGATTTGTAGAATCATTGCAAAGCATACTGAACATCAGTAACTCTTGCTGTGCCGGATCCTTCAGATCAATCTCTTCGGAACAGACACTCGTACCATTTACATAATAATTTTCCACAGTCATTTTATTCTGCGTCAAAGTTCCCGTCTTATCAGAACAGATGATTGACACACTGCCAAGTCCTTCGACCGCCTGAAGCTTACGGATGATCGCATGCTCCTTCGCCATCTTCTGTGTACCAAAGGAAAGCACGATGGTCACGATAGAACTAAGCGCCTCCGGGATAGCTGCCACCGCCAGCGCTACCGCAAATAAAAATGCATTTACAATCGATTCTCCGCGGATCACGCTGATTGCAAATAAAATTCCGCAAAATACAAGAATCGTAATAGACAACTTCTTACCAAAATCATCCAGATTCTTCTGAAGCGGTGTCTGCTTCTCTGATGCATTTTTCAGAAGCCCGGCAATCTTACCGACCTCCGTACTCATTCCGACTTCCGTTACTTCAAATGATGCTCGTCCATAAGTCACGAAGCTTCCGGAAAATACCCGGTTCGTCTGATCTCCAAGTGCTGCACCTTCCGGTACTTCTTCTAAAGACTTCTCCACTGGGAGACTCTCACCTGTAAGTGCACTTTCGTCCACTTTAAGACTTGCAACTGTAAGTAACTTTCCATCTGCCGGAATTAAATCTCCCGCCTCCACAATCACTTCATCACCGACGGTCACTTCTCTCGCCGGTACCTGCATGAGCTGCCCGTCACGCACGACCTTCGCATCCGGTGCCGACAACTGCTTCAAACTATTCAGTGACTGCTCCGCCTTCACCGTCTGCACCGTTCCGAGAATTGCATTCATCGTAATAACTACAAAGATTACAATCGCACTCTCCACATCTCCAAGAAATCCTGAAATCACCGCGGAGATGATCAGAATAATTACCAGAAAATCCTTGAACTGTTCTAAAAATATTTGAAAGACACTTTTTTTCTTTCCCTCTTCCAGTTCATTCGGTCCGTATTTCTTTAGATTTTCCTTCGCCTGCTCATTTGTCAACATAATTTGTACCTCCTTTTAATCGCTGTGGCCAAACGCCTATACTGCTTTAGACTGATCAGGTGTACAAAAATAGAGACCTTTATTGCACACCAAAAATATGCAATAAAAGTCTCACCATTTCATTACGATACGGATGATCACTCATCGTACTGACGACATCGCAAACGCCTGATTTTCTACTTTGCAAGACTGACAGGCGCCAGTTACTCCCTTTTATTAATGTTAATATAGTCGATTCCTTCGAATCTGTCAACGGGATTTTTTACCTTTCCAACAAAAAATCTATCATATTCTGATGTATAATTCCATCTCTTGAAAAATCAAATCTGTCCATGGAAAGTACATACTTCGGATAATTATCCTGAATATCTTTATATGCTCCAAATTCTCTTTCTATAACATCTTCTGTTGCCAGCAAATAGGCGACCTGGTAATACTCTTTCTTCCCATCTTTTACCGCCACAAAATCAATCTCGCCCTTTGTCGTTTTTCCTACATCGTATTCCGGAATCCTTTTCCAATGATCTCACTACTGTTTGTGATCATCATAAATGCGTGTGGTTCTACGCTTCTTACGAATTTCCGCAGTTTTAATGCCTGATCTCTGTTCACAACAGTCATGATGACTTTCTTCGGCTCGTGTGAATAAGAGCCTTCCGCTGACATAATTGTCGCACTGTGATTCAGCTCTTTATGAATATAATCGCAAATTGTATCAGCATTATCTGACACGATTGTAAAATATTTACACAGGTTCAGACTCTCAATTACGGAATCAATGAAAAATGATTTCGCAAGGAATCCGGCAAATGAAAACAGTCCGACGGTCGGGTTATATACGAAGAAAGAGATCACGACCACTGCGAAGTCTACCAGCAATAATGCCATTCCAATTGACACGTTGGTATACTTTTTTAATATCAAAGCAATAATATCGGTTCCTCCGCTGGATGCATCCATGAAGAAAAAGATTGCGGAACACACTGCCAGCAGCATGAAGGAAAATACAAGCTCCAGCACCGGCTGGTTCGTGATTGGCTTGTCTATCGGATACACATACTGCGCAACTTCCAGCACACCACTGAATACGATACTGACATAGAAAGACCGCATTGCAACTTCCTTTCCCAATATTGGAAATGCGATCAATAACAGTAACATATTGATTACAAATGTGTACGTACTGGCGGAACCTCCAAACATTCCACTTAAAATAACTGCAAAACCGGCTACGCCTCCGAAACTGAAATGATTCGGAAACTTAAATACATAGTTCGCCAGTGCAAGTACGACTGCCCCCACAGTCAGTATACTGTATTTTTTAATCGATCCCATATGCTCATCTAACATAATATTTTCTCCCCTTTTACCTTAACTCAAGACACTTGATTGTTTATCTTTGTTATAACATACTCTACCCAAAAAAGGAATGCCATCCGGCATTCCTTTTCGTAATATTTACATTCCAAGTCTCTCTGCAATTTCAAGACCCTTCGGACTTGTTGCGACACCACCCATACTTGTCTCTCTGAGTGACACGTCCATCTTCATTCCGACTTCGCCCATGGCATCAATGACCTGATCTACCGGAATCTGCTGATGATTCCTGCCAGTGCCATGTCTGCTGCCGCCAAAGCGTTGACCGCACCGCCTACATTTCTTTTCACACACGGAACTTCTACCAGCCCGGCTACCGGATCACAGACAAGTCCCATCAGATTCTTAAGTGCCATGGCGCAGGCATGTCCCATCTGCTCTTTACTTCCGCCTCGTACACTACAGATTGCCGCTGCTGCCATTCCAGAAGCAGAACCAATCTCTGCCTGACAGCCGCCGGAGGCTCCGGCAAGGGACGCGCGGGACGCAATGACCTGGCCGATCCCTGCTGCCACATACATAGCCTCGATCATACGATCTTCCTCTACACCATACTCTCTGAAATAAGTGACAAGAACTGCAGGCATAACACCACACGCTCCGGCAGTCGGAGCTGCAACAATTCGCTTCATACATGCGTTATTACATCCCATTTTTAATGCATTTGCGATAACCTTTGACACAAAATCTCCGCATAATGGCTTTTCATTCTCCCGATATACATCCATCTGCTTACCTTCACTTCCTACAAGCCCACTTCTGGATACTGCTTCCGGATCATATGCCTCCACACTTTCTTTCATTCTTGTCCACATTAAAGTCATCTGCTTCCAGGACTCTTCTTCACTGATTCCATTTTCTTCACAATCTTCAAGCTGAACAGCTTTCCAGAACTCCACGCCATCCTTCTCACATCTTGCCATAATCTCATCCACTGCCTGATATGCCATAATTATCGTCCCTCCTCCAGATTCAGAGATATTACTTCCAGAATATCCTCTTTCTTTTTCAGTTCATTCACTACATTTTCCGGAATGAACTGATCTGTCTCTACGACCATGACTGCACTTCCACCTCTTTTATGGCGGAATACCTGCATCGTTGCAACATTTATCTTCTCGTGACTAAGTGCCGCACTGACTTCCGTAATACATCCCGGCCTGTCCATATTTCGAACGATCAGTGTATTACTCTCACCACTAAAATCTACCTCGATCCCATCCAGAACACTGACACGGATTCTTCCTCCTCCAATGGAGTATGCCTGCATGACCATTTTTTTATCCGCATCATTTTCCATAATGATTCGTGCTGTATTCGGGTGTGCCCCTCTGATTTCTTTCTTATCAATGACAAATTCCATGCCACTTTCTTTTGCGACTGTAAAACTATCTGGAATTCGGAGATCATCCGGCTTCATCCCTAGAAGACCTGCGATGATCGCCTTATCCGTCCCATGTCCTTCTCCGGTTGCTGCAAATGAACCATGAAGATATACAATTGCCTTTTTCACCGGCTCCCCAAAAAGTTGTCTGGCTGTATATCCAATTCGCACCGCTCCTGCTGTATGGGAACTGGACGGACCGACCATGACCGGTCCCAATATATCAAATATGCTGCTCATCGCAAGCTCCTCCTATTCTATAAATCCTTTACCAATAATCTCGCTGCTGTTGGTGATCATCATAAATGCGTCCGGATCTACTTTGTGAACATAGTTCCGGAGATTTCTCGCCTGTTCGCGTTTTACAACTGTCATAACTACCTGTTTGTTATCTTTCGTATAAGCGCCTCTTGCATCGTAAATCGTCGCACCGTGATTCAACTCTGCATTAATGTAATTGCAGATTGGCTCTGCATTTTTGGAAATGATTGTAAAATATTTACATAGATTCAATGACTCAATGACCGTGTCAATAAAAAATGACTTTGCAAGGAATCCGGCCAGTGAAAATAAACCTACAGTTACACCATACACGAAAAATGCCACAATGACAACTATGAAATCTACGACCAGCAGTGCTGTTCCGATTGAAATATTGGTATACTTTTTTAATATCAAAGCAATAATATCCGATCCACCGCTGGATGCATTCATGTTGAAGAAAATTGCGGAACATACTGCAATGATCATAAAGCAAAATACAAGTTCCAACACCGGCTGATTTGTAAGTGGCTTTGACATCGGCCACACATACTGTATGACTTCCAGTGTTACACTGTACAAGACGCTCACATAGGCAGACCGCATTGCCACTTCTTTTCCCAGCAATACAAATGCAACTACAAGTAAAAGCATATTAATGACAAATGTATACGTGCTCGCAGAGCCTCCAAGCAGACCGCTCATAATCACGGCGATACCGCTGACCCCGCCAAAACTAAAGTGATTCTGAAATTTGAATATGTAGTCCGAAATTCCCAATACGACAGAACCAACTGTCAATATTCCATATCTTTTCACTGCTTCCATCTCATTTTATACCCTTTATTTTATACTTTATGTTTCATACTTTTTATTTCATATCTTTTAAAAAGGCTTTGTATCCGCGGTATACTTCATATACATCAGATTTACTTGTCACTTCGTATGGTGCATGCATAGACAGAACTGCCACACCACTATCAATAACGCTCATTGCTTTATTTGCCATGACGTAGGCGATGGTTCCACCGCCGCCTTGGTCGACCTTTCCAAGTTCTGCAGTCTGAAAAGCAACATGATTATTGTCAAATACATTTCTTACTTTTGCAACATACTCTGCGTTAGCATCACTTGTTCCATTCTTTCCACGGCTTCCGGTGTATTTATTCAACACAAGTCCTCTCCCGAAATATGCTGTATTCTTCTTCTCGAATACTTCCGGATAAAGCGGATCGTAAGCGGCACTTACATCGGAAGATAACATACAGGAATTTCGAAGGACTCTTCTTACTTTCACCGGGCTATCCTCACCTGTCAGTGCCAGAACTTCTGCTACCATATCTTCAAAGAAGCTAGACTGCATACCAGTTGCTCCCATATTTCCGATTTCTTCTTTATCTGCAAGAATGCAGCATCCTGTGCGCTCCAGCTTTTCAGCTTCCAACATTGCAAAGAGAGATGTCAGTGCACATACCTTATCATCCTGACCATATCCAAGAATCATACTGCGGTCGAATCCACAATCTCTGGACTTTCCTGACGGTACGATTTCCAGCTCTGCGGAAAGGAAATCCTCTTCTTCGATGTCATAAGCTTCTTTCAGATAGCGAAGTACCCACGCCCGAACCTTTTCTTTCTCATCTTTATCTGCATCTTTCATCGGTTTTGTTCCGACCAGGAGATCCAGACCTTCTCCTTCGATTACAATTTTTGCTTTCTTCTCAAGCTGATCCTGGGATAAATGTATCAACAGATCTGAGATTACGAATACCGGGTCATCTTCCTTCTCACCGATAACGACCGGCACGACTGTTCCGTCTTTTTTCACAACAACTCCATGAATTGCAAGCGGAATCGTTACCCACTGATATTTCTTTACACCACCATAATAATGCGTATCCAAATATGCCATCTGTGTATCTTCATAAAGTGGATTCTGCTTTACGTCCAGTCTCGGAGAGTCTACATGTGCACCAAGAATATTCATTCCCTCTGTCATTGGCTTTGTTCCGATATGAAAAAGTGCCAGTGTCTTTTTCATATATTGTGCATATACTTTATCTCCTGCTTTCAATGTGATACCTTCACGGATGCAGTCTTCAATGTTCTTATATCCATGTTCTTCTGCCATAGCAATTGATAACGCTACGCATTCCCTCTCTGTCTTGGACTGATCCAGACATTTTCTATATCTGACTGCCAGCTCCTCTAACTCTTTTTCCTGCTCCTCTGTATAGTGTTCCCACATATTTTTACGTTCCATACAAAACCTCCTCGATTTTCTGCAATGACTGCAATATGTTTATCCTTATTTTTCCACAAAAAGATGCCGTCCCCAACGGACCGGCATCTTTCATTCAATTCATATACTTCTATACTTTGTATTTTAAACTCTTCGTCTGACATAGATCCTTCTTGAATCAGACGCTTTACTGTCTTCATATAATGCTCCGAAATTGCGTTGCAGATTGTCTCTTTGTCTTTACTCCTGAATACATTCAAAAGTCGTTCATGAATATCTTGCTGCCGGTTTGCCGCTTTCTTCCGGTCCGAATTTCCAGCAAAATAGCAGACGATATTGCCGTAATTCAATTCGGTCCAAGCTTTCAAAAGCCTGTTCAGTCCAGCCTTCTCTACGATAATTTGGTGAAACCTACAATCACAATCTACAAGTTCCCCTAAATCGTCCTCACCCAGATTTTTCATCTCTGCCACAATCATCTCCATCTGTGCCAGATCTTCATCTGAAAACTGTCCTCCATACGTGTTCACTGCAAGATTCTCATAAGTTGACCGCAGAAGATAGATTTCATAAATATCTTCCAGAGTGATCTGTTTCACAGAGCATCCTACATTTCTCGCATATTCCACAAGCCCTTCCTGTTCCAGCTGACGCAAAGCTTCTCTAATTGGTCCTCGACTTACTCCAAGTTCATCGGACAGGTTCTGCTCCACGATCCGCATTCCCGGTTCATATTCCCGGTTCAAGATTTTCATCCGAATTTCATCTACAACATTTTCTCTCAATGTACGATATCTTAATTTTGCCATATGATTTCATTTCCTTACTACATATAATATCATTCTGCTCCCAGCAGTTGTTTTCATACAATGCGCAATATTTTTGATTTCTTTAATCATAGCATAACAAATGTAGAAAAGGAAACTCTTTACTGATATTTTTTTGCTATATACTGCCACTTACAAGCCTATAGGCCGCATATACCTTAACCACATAGGCGACAAATATTCCGACATAGTTTCCACATGCTCCGGCGATAACTCCCATGATCAATCCGACATTAATCAGTGATTTCCAGTTTCCACCTGCTGCTGTCAGAGATGCTGTCGGTCCGTCTACGATACATCCTACCATAGAAAGAAGTACATACTCGTATTTGATCTTGAACAAACGGCAGATCAGGAAATGTAATATT
>ENA-OQBJ01000300-OQBJ01000300.1-human-gut-metagenome-genome-assembly--contig:-NODE-300-length-26774-cov-5.444891_pt1 | contig 26774 bp, 25 predicted proteins | sample MGYA00242743_ERZ504545 | MGnify/ENA primary metagenome ERZ504545 (study PRJEB26092, sample SAMD00036252) | human gut metagenome | host: Homo sapiens | study: EMG produced TPA metagenomics assembly of...
TATGGCACGATGGTATAATAAAGTAGAAGAAGCAGGGATGCATTCTTTTAATGTCATTGCTGCTACTTTCTATGAGCACTATGATGAAATACTGAATTTCTACAACCATCGTTCTTCAAATGCGATGGCAGAATCGTTCAATGCAAAAATTAAACTGTTCAGAGCAAATCTAAGAGGAGTAGCTGATAAGAAGTTCTTTTTATTCCGCATTGCGAAGCTATATGCGTATCCCCACTAAATTTCTACTGACCCCCTATTTCCCCTCCTTTCAGGTGCCATATTTTGCTCCAATTTGCAGTATGGATAAAAAGAAAAACCGCTGATAATGATTGATTATCAGCGGTTTTTCGTTGTTTTGCTTTTTATTCGAGTGATCCGCCTGGGGTTTTCACCGTAGCGGTCTATATCTTTGATTTATAAGCTCTTGTAAACCTTGAAAAATTGTACCGTAACGAATTAGTAACGATTTATAGGAACGCTTGTTGTCAGTGAGAGGCATTCGTTTGTCAGCCGTTCTCTGATGCCGCAAAGATAGGGCATTACTTTTTATTTTCCAAACATTTGATTATTAAATCTTTAAAAAAAGATCCCCAGTGCAAGGGGCGAACCTATATATATGGATAGGTTTGCCCCTTGCACCGGGCGGATGCTGCATCAGTCCTACAGCCTTGCCGTCCGCCTCGATACCGCCGTTTATGTGAAGCGGTTCCCCCTCCTTTTTCGCTGAACCGAAAAAATCATGGTGTAGTACACGTATAGTATCCCATGCGCTGCCTTTTATTGTTATTCTTTTGCAGCAAACATTAAAAATTAAGTTTGTTATGGAAGTTATTACATTTGAAAGTGAAGCGTATAAAGCGCTTGTAGGGAAGATTGAAAAAATCGCCGGGTATGTAGCCGAAGCGCAGCTGCCTTCGGAAGAAAAAAAGGAGGCTTGGCTGGACAGCAACCAACTGGCGGAAGCGTTGGGAATCAGTACACGTACATTGCAACGCCTGAGGGATGAAAACCTGATCAGCTACTCCATGCTGCGTGGACGGTGTATGTACAAGCTGTCGGAGGTCGAACGCTGTCTGGAAGAGCGTACCATTCGGTGCAAGCCTCAAACATTGGAGGATTTTCGCAAGAACTACCTAACGAGAACCGGCAATGATAAGAAAGGATGATATACTGAAAATGACGGAAAAAGGCATTTCCGTATTCCGCTATTACCTGCCGGTGGACTTCAAGGTGGGAAAGAACTTCCTGAACCCTTTTTATAAGGATACGAAGGCTTCGTGCAATATTTATTACGAACGCAAGGCCGGTGTATTTAAAATGAAGGATTTCGGGAACGAGGATTATTCGGGGGACTGCTTTGAGCTGGTGGGCAGGCTGAACGGCCTTAGCTGCAAGGAGCCTAAAGAGTTTGTCGAGATCATGGAAATGATAAACCGTGATCTGCATTTGGGGCTGTCCGCACATGAGGAATATCATGTGAGCCATAGCAAAGTCCCCCAAAAGAGTGAAGTGGTATCGGAAGAACCGAAAGCGAAAAGCGTCCGGCCTTATACTGTCGTGCAAAAGCCCTTTACGGCTGCGGAACTTGCCTTTTGGAGCAAATCGGGAATCGGGGAAAATGTTCTGAAAGCGTACCGGACGGTATCGCTGAAGAAGTTCAGCAGCGAGAACCAGGAAAGGAAGCCTTTTTCCTGCATGACAAGCGTCGATGAACCGATGTTCGGATATATGGGGAAACAGCATATCAAGGTTTACCGTCCGTGTTCACAAATGCGGTTCCTGTATGCCGGTGATTTTGGCGACAACTACTGTTTCGGGCTGGAGCAGCTGCCGGCAAAGGGTGATCTGCTCTTTATCACAGGCGGGGAAAAGGACGTAATGAGTCTGGCGGCACACGGCTTCCATGCAATCTGTTTCAATTCGGAAACGGCTTTTATCCCTGCGGCTGTCATACACCGGCTTTCGTTCCGGTTCAAACATATCATCCTCCTCTATGATGTGGACAGTACCGGGCTGAAAAGCTCGGCGAAACGTGAAGAGGAGCTGAAGGAATACGGGGTTAAACGATTGTTGCTCCCGCTTGCCGGTACAAAGACGGAAAAGGATGTATCGGACTACTTCATGCTGGGGAACAGCCGTGAGGATTTGATAAAGCTTTTTCTGGACTATCTGGAAACCTTATACAGCGAAACCATGTCGGCATTGAAATCCTGCGAGGTGGATTTCAACAACCCTCCTCCCATTGCACAGATGATCGTATCGGTAAATGATGTGCCTCTCGGAACTCAAGGCAACCTGCTTTGTATCACCGGCGGAGAAGGCACGGGAAAAAGTAACTATGTGGCGGCACTGATTGCCGGTGCTATCCGTCCCACCGGAACGGATGTGGATGCGCTGGGCGTTACGCTCCACGAAAACGGCAGGAACAAGGCGGTACTGTTCTATGACACGGAACAGAGCGAAGTACAGCTGTATAAGAATATCAGCAACCTGCTGCGGCGATGCGGACGTGAGGCGATGCCGGAATGGTTCAAGGCGTATTGTCTTACGGGAATGAGCCGGAAAGAACGCCTGCTTTCCATTATCCAGAGCTTGGACAAGTACCATTATCAATACGGCGGTGTTCATCTGGTGGTGATAGACGGGATTGCGGATTTGATAAAATGTGCCAACGATGAAGCGGAGAGCATAGCCGTCGTGGAAGAACTGTACCGGCTGGCCGGTATCTACAAGACGTGTATCGTAACGGTACTGCATTTTATTCCCAACGGGCTGAAGCTGAGGGGACACTTGGGAAGCGAGTTGCAGCGGAAGGCTGCGGCAATCCTTTCCATAGAGAAGGACAGCGATCCGGTCATATCGGTGGTGAAGGCTCTGAAAGTAAGGGATGGAAGTCCGCTGGATGTGCCTATCATGCAGTTTTCGTGGGATAAGGAAAAGGCCATGCATGTCTATCTGGGCGAAAAGCCGAAAGAGGAAAAGGACAAGCGCAAAGAGGACGAGCTTGTAGCGGTGGCCAAAGAGGTATTCAGCCGGAGGCGCTTTGTTACTTATGTGGAGCTTGCGGAAGAAATCCAGTCGATACTGGAAGTGAAGGAGCGCACGGCGAAAAGCTACATCAGGTTCATGCGTGAGAAAGAAATCATTCTGAAATCATCCGATAACCAGAGCTATTATGTTATCGGGAACTTTTAAGGAGGAAAGCGTATGTTAGTAGATAAAACGGAATTTGAAGCATGGATGGAACGTATCATGGGTGAGCTGTACCGCATCTCACGGAAGCTGGACAAGGCGGAAACGAGGGAAAAGCACCTGAACTACCTGAACGGAGAGCGTCTGTACGACAATCAGGAAGTATGCCTGTTGTTGCGCATCAGCAAACGCACGCTGCAACGATACCGGAATAACGGGGTGTTGAAGTTCTATTCGATATATCACAAGACATATTACAAGGAGTCGGACTTGCACGAGTTCATCCGCAACAACTTCGACGAGAACGAAATAAAACGGCAGGCACGTGAGGACAAGCTGTCCGAGAGCTATCCGCTGCCGAAAGAATAAGTCCATGTTTTTGCTTTGTACCGGTGAAACTACTGCCGTGAGGCAGGAAATCCCAAACTGCGTATTGGTGTTTGTCATGGCAATGACTTCATACAGTTGTGAAACAGGATGAAGTTTCTTTTCTTGTTCGAATGGTGATACTCCAAAGGACAGCGGTCCGGCATGGTATTATTTTTTGTGTATTTGTCTAAAAGTAGGCTGATTAGTTTTTTATAATGAAAGAAAAACTGTATCTTTGCAATGTAATATTAATCATATAAATGCTATGGCTCGACCTATTAAAGAAACTCCGGTTGTAACCGGTAAGGATGCAAAACGCTTTGCAGAAAAAATGGCAAATCTCAAACCTGAAAGCAAGGAAGAGAAAGAAGCAGCAAAGAAAGTTTATGAGAAGTTCAAAGCCATTGCTTCATTCGCATTGTAACAATGGCTATTGAAAATTATGATTTTGTACCGTTAAAGGTAGATACTAACATAAAACCGTTTAAGTGCAAAGACAATGACTTAAACGGTTTTTTATTTGATGACTCTCAAAAATATTTGGCAGACTTGATGGCTGTCACCTATCTGCTTGAAGATTTGTCATGTGGGAAACTGTTGCTTATTTTAGCTTGTTAAATGATAAGATAACCTTTGATCCTGACCAACGTTCCATATGGAATAGGTTGAGCAGACGCGTTGCCAATGCCAAACGCAGAAGACATTATCCTGCTGTTAAAATCGGAAGATTGGCTGTATCAGAAGAATATGCAGGACAGGGATTGGGAAGGGATATTATCCGCTTAATCAAGTTTATGTTCACTCACGGAAATCGTACCGGATGTCGTTTTATTACGGTGGATGCCTACCATGATGCGGTTGGATTCTATTTGAAGTGTGGATTTGATTTTATTTCGGAGAAAGATCAGAATGAAATTACACGCTCCATGTATTATGATTTAAAGCGTTTTTTGGATGAATAGCTTATTCGTAGGATAAAACTATGAGAAAGTTTATAATCAAAAATTGTTTTGTAATATAAAAATAATAATCGCATAGCGATATTTAATAACTTGTTATATATTTGTTGAATCATATTTCCTAAATTCTAATAAAATAGCTATGTATAAAGAATTGGTTAATGGTACATTTGTACCGCAAGATATATCTTATCCAACACTAATGAAGAAGCATGTAAAAAAAACATTCTTCATATCTCCAACCAATATTTGAGGCGATTAGCAATTCTTTAGAGGCAACATCAGGTAAAGATGATGTTATTACCATTAGAATTAACAAGGCAAAAACATTGAATCATGAACAATACAGTTTTTTGTCTATTGATATTATTGATACAGGAATTGGATTTAATGATGATAACTTTGGGCGTCTAAGAAGATTATATGATGAATCTAAGGGGCAAAATAATTTTGGAACAGGACGTGTGCAATATTTACACTTCTTTAATAATACAGATATATATAGTGTCTTTGAGGAAGAAGGTTTGAAATATAAAAGAAGAATTGTATTGTCTAAAAATTTTTATGCAACGCAAAAGTCGGTTATATGGTCAAGTGAAAAAGAAGTAGTAGATATAGCTACACCAATAGGAACAATGGTTTCTTTTTATTATCCCTTAAATGATGAAGATCAAGAAAAATATAATGAACTTACGACAATAGAGTTAAGAGATAGAATATTGATTCATTACTTAAGTCGCTTTTGTCTAAATAGAGATAATCTTCAGCAAATAAAGTTAGAATGTTATATTAACAGTATTCATAATAAAGATAGTGATCAGATAATAACAGGAAAAGATATTCCACAGCCAGATTATACCGATTCTGTACAAGTGAATTATTCTAAAATATCTGTAGATGGAAATACTATTATAAAAAACACCCAATACGGAAGAATTCATAATTAATTCGTATAGTTTACCTTGTTCTATACAAAAAAGAAATGAGGTAAAACTGACAAGCAAGAATGAAACAGTGGAAGTGTCAGGTATTGATTTTTCACTAATAAAAGATTCTCCTAAAATAAATAATAGTTATTTGTTATTTTTGATTTCAAGTTCCTATCTAACTCAACAAGATAGTGATTTGAGAGGACAGTTAGCTATCTATTCAAGAAAAGACTTCTTAAAAAAGAAATCTTTTCTCTGGTGAAGAACAGATTTTAACCGATGACATTGAGGAAAAAGTTACTTCCTCTATAACAGCACATTATAAATCTATAAGTAAAGTTAAGGAATCATTCGAAGCTCAGATAGATGAACTTGCAGAAATGTTTTCGTTAGATAGAACGGTTTTAAATGAAGTAGGATATAAAGCAGGGGATTCAGATCAAAGTATTTTAAAGAAAGTATATGAATACAATGCAGATATATCAGCGAAACATGATGCCGGAATAAAATCAGTGATGGATTCATTGAAGGAACTTACTCCAAGTTCAAAAGACTTTAAGAAGAAACTTAATGAAAAAGTAAAGAGAGTTTCTGAATTGGTTCCACAAATTAACAGAACTGAGTTGGTGCGTTATATTTCGAAAAGAAAAATAATATTAGATTTAATGCAGAAAACGTTAGATAAACAATTGGATTGTCAACAAAAGAATTCCAAGGGGAAAAAGATTAATCATGAAAGTTTCTTGCATAATATATTATTTAGTCAACATTCTGATAATCCATTGGATAGTAACTTATGGATGATAAATGATGATTTTATACACTATAAGGGAATTTCTGAATCTGAATTAAGAAATATAAAGGTAGGAAGTGAACTTTTTTTTAGAGAAGATTTAACAAAAGAAGAGCTTGAAGAGCTTACAGCCTACAATAGAGATAAATTAGGAAATCGTCCAGATATACTTTTATTTCCTAAAGAACATAAATGTATTATCATTGAACTAAAAAGTATGGATGCAGATGTGTCTAAATTTGTATCACAAGTTTCTCAATATGCAGGCTTAATCAGGCAATACGCAAAAGAAAGATTTGAAATAACGACATTTTATGCTTATTTGATAGGAGAAGTTTTACCCTTAGTGAAGTTAAACGAGCAAATCCATTTTTTAAAAAAGCTTATTACTTTGATTATTTATTTTGCCCCAATTATCCAGTAGATGGAGGAGAGAACAGAAGAGACGGAGAAATGTATATTGAAGTAATAAAATATTCAACCCTGTTAGAACGAGCTGTTTTTAGAAACAAAATATTTACAGATAAAATTTAGTTCTTCAGACTAAGCAATCCCACTCTGTCAGTTGTATATTAGAATTGCTGGAGTGGGATTATTTTATGGTTTCGTCATCTTTGTAGGAAGTTTTTTTCTTGCTTTGTAGTGATATAGTGGAAGATAGCGTCTCGAAGTTGGAATATATGTTAGTTGGTTTAGTATAATACGGTATCGTAAATGAGTTGAAATGTTAAGTATTTACTCTTTTTTGGTTTTCAGTGCTTTAATCATATTATATTCTCAAAATTATTAGTAACTTTGCTATTGCTTACAAAATTTACCGCCGTAAATTTTACAGTGGTAAACTTTGCAGTAGTGAAATCGAACATAAAATGATAAGGATATGAAATTCTACAATAGAGAAAAAGAGTTAGCATCATTGGAAAAGGTTCGCCAAGTATCCTTTTCCGTGCATTCCCAAATGACTGTCCTTACCGGTCGGCGACGTATCGGCAAGACCAGTCTTATATTCAAGAGTTGCGAGGATACTCCTACGGTGTACTTGTTTGTCAGCCGAAGCAATGAAACAGATCTCTGTTTACGATTTACTTCCGAGATCCGGCAGGCACTTGATATTTATGTACCGGAACTTACCAACTTTGCAGAAATGTTCCGCTTCTTAATGGATTTGGGAACACGGATGGAATATAATCTGGTTATAGACGAATTTCAGGAGTTCTATTACATAAATCAAGAGATTTACAGTTTGATGCAGGATACTTGGGATCGACTGAGGAAACAGAGCCATGTCAATCTTATCGTGAGCGGTTCGGTCTATACCCTTATGAATAAAATCTTCAGGGATTCAAAAGAACCGCTGTATGGCCGTGCTGACAGTATCATGAAGTTAGCTCCTTTTACTACTTCCGTATTGAAAGAAATCATATCGGATCATAAGGCCGACTATACTAAAGATGACTTGTTGGCACTCTATACCTTTACCGGTGGTGTCCCAAAGTATATCGAGCAGTTTATGGACAATGGATGTACAAGCATGGAAAGCATGGTCGATTTCATGTTGCAACCCGATTCATCCTTTCTGACTGAAGGACAGGCTTTGCTGATACAGGAGTTCGGAAAAAAATACGGTAATTACTTTTCTATCTTATCAGCAATCTCCAATGGTAAGAACACCCTGCCGGAAATGGAAGCGGTTATGGGTGGAATGAGTCTGGGCGGACAATTGAAGAGATTGGAAGAAGACTATAATCTGGTAAAGAAGAAACGGCCCATACTCTCCAAAGAGGGTTCCCAGACAGTCCGTTATGAAGTTTCGGATATGTTTTTACGTTTCTGGTTCCGGTATTTTATCAAGTATCAAAATTATATAGAGATACAGAATTTTGAACGCCTGGCAGATATTATAAAAAAGGATTATCCGACATTCTCCGGTTTGGCTCTGGAAATGTATTTCCGCCAACAGATGATGGAAAGCAAGGAATTTGCAGATATAGGCTCTTGGTGGCAAGGCAAGAATAATAAAGATCAGGATGAAATAGATATTGTCGGACTATATGCGGAAGAGAAAAAAGCTCTGGTGGCAGAGGTGAAAAGACAATCCAAAAATTTCAAGCCGGATTTGTTTGCACTCAAAGTAGAGGAATTACGGAAGAAAGCCTTGTTTAAGTATGAGATAGAGAGCAGGCTTTTTTCAATGGAAGATATGTGATTTATAAATTAGTTATAATCAAATATTTAAGAAGACAGAATGAAATTTAAAGCGATTTTGAATAGATTGACAGGATTAAGTTGTCCTATATTTGGTATATCTTGGAATCCTATAGAATCTGAGATTATAATAGCAACAAGAATTATTCGTTACTTAGAAAACAGGAGAGTTCTTTTTAATCCGAGTGAAATGGAATCTCCAACATATTGTGTTAAATCTGCCATTCAAATACGAGAATATCTTACATCAGAAATGCAAAATATGAATGCAAACTCAAAATTATTTGAGTTTGTTAAAGCAATGAGGATAGCAGCCCGAAAGTTTACTGACAGAATGGAATTTAAAAAAGATAAAGATTTTCTATATAAGGCCCAGCACTGGATCATTGGGCAAGTTGGACTTTTGCTTCTGCTTTAGGTGAAATGAGAGGAACGTTTGGCAATATGATTGCTCAGATAGCTGCCGCATATGGATTGGATGTTGAAGATGAATTAGCATCAATTATTCCTGACTCAGAACATGATGATGAAGTCGAAAAAGCTTGATATATTTATAGTCTATTTTATGATACCACCGAATTCGCATTAATTACAGAACTCTGTTTAGATTGTGATTAATCAACCTTTATTATCACAATAAATAATAAACGGAGAAAAATGAGGGCATAAAAAAACCGCATTTACGGTAATGCGGGCAACCAAGTCTTTCGTTCTTCGAGCGATGACACTGCAAATATAGATATTCCTTTTGTTCTAAACAAGGGTTTGAGTATGTATAAGGAATAATATATGTTTTTGGGGCTTATAGTATTAAACCCCACTCCGCTGTTTCATGGGAAGCCGGTGGAGTGGGGTTGTTTTTATGGCTTCGGTTACAGGAGCTATAATTTCAGCTTGGGTTTGGGCTTTTCGGGCCGGTCAGGATCGGGATCGTCCTTGTTGCCGGACTTGGGGATGCCTCCGATGACGAGCTTGCCGCCAAGCGCTCCCATTGCCTCTTTGATGCTGATGCTTTTGGGCATTCCGCTTAGTTTGGGCGGAGTGCGCTGCCTGTCGGCGAGGAAGTCGGGCATCCGGTGGACATAAGGCTCGGCAGGGGGCGTGTCCTGTGTGGGGACACTGCCCGGTGAGGGACTGCCGGGCGAAGCATCGGCGACGGGTATGCCGGCGGCGGGGGCGTTATCCTGTCCGTCGGGCGTTACCGGTTGGGAGGGCACGACTTCGATCACTCCGTCGGTGCTTTTTTCCTGCGCATCCACTGATTTGAGGGAGAGCAGGATCTTGCGGTCAAGGGCGGCAAGGTCGGCCTTAAGCTGCTTCAGCTCGTCCTCCTTTTTCCAGACTTCCCCGACGACCTGTTCCAGGACGGGGAGTTCCTTCTCAATGGCTTCGTTGTCCCTCGTGTATTTCTCTATCAGGCGGGGGATGCTGTCGAAGGCGTTGATGAAGTTCTGGCAGGCGGTTTTCGGATCGACCGCCAAACGGCCGTTGTTATAGTTGTAGAGGAAGTTGCCTTCACCACGCACGAAGAAACGGTTCTCGCAGAAGTCCAGACCGTCCTTGACGGTGGTGTCGGTCTTGACAACGATGTCGAAGCCATAGAGCGAGCCGATGACCTTCGGCTGGCCGTGCGTGCGTTCCCTGTCCTCTATCTCGTGGAGCTTGGCGGCAATCACTTTCGGATCATCGCCTGCCACGCCGTCAACCTTCAAGGGGTTGAGCCTGTTGCCCTCCTTGTCGTACTGCATACGGCTCTCGATGGCGGCCTTGTCCTTCCTGACACGGGCGATGATGTCATCGTTGCTTGCCCGGTTCGCCAGGAAAGTTTCCAATTTGATGCGTGATTCCCCCTTGCCACGCTGGAAGGCCTTGCGCTCCCCTTCCATGCCGGCAATCCGCTTCTCCAACCGTGCCTTGTCGAGCAGGTCGTATTTCCGGAAAGCACCGCCACGTACTCTGAGAAAGGTATGCCTCCCTTCTCGTCCATGCCTCCCTCGTCGATGGTACGGCAACCCATGTTGTTCTGCTTGAGCTGGGTGATGAAAAGCTGCTTGTTGTAAAGCAGGTTGAACTTGTAGCTGTCAAGCGACTTCTCCACTGCGTAGATTATCACGTCCACCTTGTTGTCCGCATAGAGTTTGGCCACCTCGTTGCCCTTGCGGATGCCCCGGCCGTCCCGCTGCTGCAAGTCCGAAGGCCGCCACGGTGCGTCGAGATGATGGATGGCGACACACCGCTTCTGGGCGTTGACCCCCGTGCCCAGCATTTCAGTAGAGCCGAAGAGAACACGTATCTTTCCCTCGTTCATCGCCTCGATCATCGCCTTGCGCTTCTTCTCGGTCTTGGCTTCCTGAATGAAACGTATCTGGTCTTCGGGGATGCGTGATCCTCCACCAGCTTGCGCTTGATCTCGCTGTACGGATTCCACTGGTCGGGCTTGTAGGTTCCCAAGTCCGAGAAAACGAACTGAGTGCCTTTATGCCCGGCGTATTTATTGTAATACTTCGCAATCATATCGGCGCAATGGGTGGCCTTGTTGTCCTTGTTGTCGCCGTAGGAGAGCGGATCGATGAGCCGCATGTCGAGCGACATCTTCCGGGCGTAGTCGGTGGCGATGAGCATCTTCGCCTTCTCTTCCCTCTCGTTCAGTGGCGGGCGGCCCAGTACGGTGGCATTGCCGGTCTTGGCGAACTCGATGAGCTTCTGTATGAACTCCCTCTGGTCGGGCGTCGGGGGTATGTTGTGCAGTATCTCGTTCTTCTCCGGACGGTCGATGCCGATGTCGGCTGCGGTACGGAAGTCGGTGATCTCGGAATAGAACGAAGCGAGTTCCGGAACCTTGATGAAGTAGCGGAAACGCTCTTTCTGCACCACCTCGTTGGTGACGGAGAACTCGTAATCGACGGACTTCCGGGCAAACACCGCCGCCCATGCGTCAAAGGAGTTGATTCCCTGACGCTCCAATTCCCGGGGGCGCAGGTACTTGAAGAGCAGGTACAGCTCGGTCAGCGAGTTGGAAATGGTGGTTCCCGACAGGAAGGTGGCTCCCAGGTCCTTGCCGGTGCGCTGCTGGATGGTGCGCAGGGCGAAGAGCATGTTGAGCGCACGCTGGCTGCCCTCGCTGTTGCCCAGACCTGCCACACGGTCGTGCCGGGTGGTGAACATCAGGTTCTTGAACCGGTGCGACTCATCGACAAAGAGGTGGTCGATGCCCATGCGCTTGAAGTCCGCCACGTCGTCCTTGCGGGTTTCGATCTCGTGGAGCAGCTCTTTCAGCCTGACCTCAAGGTTCATCTTGCGTTTCTCCATGCCCTTGATCTGTGCGTTGCTCACTTCCGCACCCTGCTGGTAGAGGACTTCGAGGTTCTCTTCCACACTGTCCAGTTCCTGTTGCAGGATGTCACGCTGGATTTCGGGGGACTGCGGTATCATGCCGAACTGCTCGTGCGAGAGGATGATGGCGTCCCAGTCGTTGTTCTTCATCCGGTGGAAAATCTCGACACGGCGCTCCGGCGTGAAGTCCTCCTTGCCGGGATAGAGGACTTTGGCGTTCGGGTAGGCGGTGGCGAAGGTCTGTGCGATCTCGTGGATGTTCGCCTTCAGGCCGGTGATAAGGGGCTTGTTCGCCAGTCCCAGACGCTTCATCTCGTAGGCGGCACAGCACATGATGAGCGTCTTGCCGCCACCCACCTCGTGATCAGCGATCCCCCTCCGTTCTGCTTGAGCATCCAGATGCAGTCCTTCTGGCTGGGATACAGGTCGGGAATGCCCAGCCCCTTGAGGTCAAGACCGGGAAAGCTCTGGTGCGAGCCGTCGTACTTGGGACGGACGAAGCAGTTGAACTTGCGGTTGTACATGTCCGCCATTTTCCGCTTGAACTCCGGCGACTGTTCCATGAGCCAGTCGGAGAAGCCGTTACGGATCTCGTCAATCTTGCTGTTGGCAAGCAGGGTAACCTCCGGATCACGTATCTTCATTTCCTTGCCCGTCTTGTCCAATACGGTCTTGGTGATGTTGGGCGTGGTGTTGTGGATGGCATGGCGCATAAGGGCGATGCCGTTGAAGATGCGGCTTTCCGAACGCACCGAATATTGGTTCATGATGCGTGGGGAGGTCATGTCGGCCCTGATGCTGTATTCGTCACTGCTGGCGGTATAACGGACGGACACGTCCGTGTCGAACAGCCATGAGGCGTAGCGGCTGTACACTCCCGCCGGTATCCAACGCTCGCCGAAATTGAAATCCAGATCCTCGAAAGGTATGGGCGCGGGAAGCGACTGCCGCAGGGCTTCGAGGGAAATACGTGCCTCGCCGTTGTCGGGATGCGACTGCAAATATTCCTCGATGTGTTCGGCCTTGGCCATGACGTTGCCGGAAATGAAACGGTCGGCAATCTCGTAGTTCTTCGAGAGGGGATTGTAAAATATCCGTCCACGCAGTTCCTCCAACAAGTCAGATTGCGATTTGTCGGTCAGGGACTCCATGTACGCCATGTCCACGTTGCCGTACTTGTTGAGCGAGGCGGTGAGCGCCTCGTGCACGTCATCGGTATGGGTGATCTCGTTGATGTTGTACGAGACGGGATGGTCGAAGATGTCGGCCTTGACCGCCCGGCCGTCGATGTAACGTTCCAGCGACAATATCTCACGGTTGCCCGCATCCATGCGGAACAGGTCGATGTTCTTCCTGTCGTTCAGATTGCCGAACTGACGGATGAAGTCATCGTAAAGAGTGTTGAGCATGGTGCGCAACGCCGGATTTGCGGCATGGGCGGCCGCCTCGTTCTCGTACAGGTGATGGTAGGTGTCACGTATCTCGATGTAGAGCGACGCACGGCGTCGCTGGCGTTCGGGCAGATCCAACGGGTTGAATACCGGTGCAGCCCCGCCAATGGCGGAGAGGTAGCCTATCTGCCCGTCATCGTCCACAAGGGAGCCGTTGCGGTGGTGTCCCTGCAGGCCGGCCGGATAAGGACGGGGCTTCATGCGTTCCTGCCGTGCGGCCTCTTCCTCCTGCCGGCGGCGTTCCTGTTCCTGCCGTTCCCGCTCCTGCCGCTCTTTCTCTTGGGGAGTCGGTTCGGCCGGGGCGGGATGTTGTTCCAACGGTGGCATATCGAAAAGGGACAACTGCCCGGAGTCCTTCTTCGTGCTCCTTGTTTTCCTTTTCCTGACCTGTGAACGCTCCTCTTGTGTGAAGCCGAAAAGGTCGTACAGGGACATGACCGGCTCCGGCGTGGTCTTTGCGGCGGTTGGCCGGGCATCCGTTGAGGGCTGCTCCGGCGTGAGAGTCCGACGCTCCACCTGTATCGTCTGTCGATCCGTAGAAGTGGAATGTCCGTTCATGTTACCGGACCGGTTGATTTCCCGCACCTGTGCGATGCGTTGCTGCATGGTTTCCGCCGGACGGCTCACCAGATTGCGGAACTCCTGCACAGGTGAATGGCGGAGATACAAGTCCAGATCGAGCTGTTCCGAGAGGTTGCGGTCAAGGAAATACTTCATGTCGGCGGCGATGGCTTCCATACCCCCGTCATGCAGGTAGATGCGTGCCGGCTTGCCGTAGGGATCGGTACCGACATGGCCACGTGTATGCACGATGGCGGCGGTATGCTCGAAATACTCGTTCTGCGTCGTCCCGTCGGCCTGCGTGCCGACTTCCACGAAAGACCGTTCGAGTGACGTATATTCCCTTTGGGAAAGCGTGTCCTTCTGCAAGATGATCAGGTCGCTGCCCACCTCCGTACCGGCATAGTCGGTAAAGAGGTTGTTGGGCAGGCGGACAGCCGATAACAGCCGGGATCGGTTCATCAGGTATTGCCTTACGGGATAGGCCATAGCGGAGTTCATCACCCCCTGTGAGGTGATGAAGGCGAGGACTCCTCCCTCACGGACGGCATCCAGCCTTTGGCGAAGAAATAGTTGTGCAGGCTGTTCAGCGCAAAACGCCTCGCCGTGCCGTTGTCGAAGGAGGGATCGAAAACACGTATGTCACCGAAGGGGATGTTGCTGCTCACCACGTCGAAATAGCCGTTGCGGTGCGGGGGCAACTCCTCGAAGCCCTTGATATTGACCTGCGCTTCGGGATGGAGCCGGGCAAGGATGCGGCCGGTAAGCAAATCCTTTTCATAGGCAACAATTTCGGGAGTGTTGCCGGATGCGGAGTGGCATTGCGGTCGGAAGGCCGAGACAAAATTGCCGGTTCCCGATGAAGGATCGAGAAAACGGCCGGGCGACACTCCGTGTTCGCCCAAAGAAGAGGCAATGGCATTGACAATCGCCGGCGGCGTGTAGAAAGCGGTAAAGGTGGATGCCTTCACGCTTTCCACCAGCGCCTGTACTCACGCTCGTCAGCTGCTCCGTCACGCAGGACGTTGTGAAGTTCCGTAATCAGGGGGAACAGTTCACGGTCGGCCTGTGTCCAGCGGAGTATGTCGGTGAGTTTCCCGAAAGGGGAAAGAACCGCCTTGATACCTCCGAACCCGGAGTAGGCGGCGAGTATGCCCGCTTCCTCCGGTGTGGCGGTGCGCTGTTCCTTCTCCAAACGGAACATCAGCCGGATTGCCTCTATATTGTCCCTGAGATGCGCCTTTTTATTATAAGCCATTCTCTTCCAACCAGATTACAACCGTACCTGTCAGCTCGTCATAGAGCTGCCCGAACTCCGGGCTGAACATGAAATCATCCGAGAGCGTATAGCCGGCGAAGACCTTCCGGCATTCGGGAAGCAGCTGCAAGGCCACGCTGCGTGCGCTGCCTTCGGGGACTTCGGCGGCGAACTCGTTCCAGAGGACGGTAACCAGCGTGTCCAGAGGAGAGAAATGCAACCCCTGAAAAAGCAGGGCGTTCGCCTGTTGTGCCGCATCGTCGTAGGTCAGGCCGGAACGGACGGCTGCGCTGAAGGCTTCGGCGGCCTGCTCGCTGCGGGTGGCGACAAAAGACTCGTCATCCGCCAAATCGGGATGCGACTCACGCAGGAAGGCCAACAGGGTAAGACGGTAGTAAGACAATTCATCCGGTTCTTCCGCTACGGATACCGGCACGTTGGATTTATTCTGATTCATATAATTATCGGATTATTAAGTGATACAATTCCGGACGGGTTATCTCTTCCTGCCGCTTTTTTCTCCCTGCGGTTTCCTGTCCGGGAAGGAATAGCCTACGGTAAAATCGGGATTAAGCACCAGTGCGGCATCGAAACTCCTGCCCTCACGGTTCCTGAAGCCTTTGACAAGAGGGGTGCGGCCTGTGGTCACCAGCCCGACAATCTGTTTGTCGGTCAATACCTTGCCTCCCTTGTTGCGGAACAGGGTGAATCCGCAATCGACATCGGCGCATTTGGCGACCTTGTCGAAGAACAGGATGCGGCTCTTCTTACATTTGGGACAGGTGCATTGCTCCCCTGAAGGAGCGACATCGAGGGTGGCGGACAGCAGTTCGGCAACGATCTGTGCGGTATAGACCTCTATGTCCCGGCGGAAAGAGGGCGCATCGGCCTCTCCGGTTTCTATTTTGGCGAGGGTATCCTCCCACGCCGCTGTCATTTCGACATCGGCAATCTTCTTGTCCTTTACCGTATCGTAAACCGCCAGTCCTTTTTCGGTGGGCACAAGGTTCTTCTTGTCCCGGCGTATATAGTTACGGGCGAACAATGTCTCGATAACGGCCGCACGGGTGGCCGGAGTTCCGATACCGGCCTCCCGGATTGCGGTACGCAGCTGCCCGTCGCCGATCTCCCTGCCGCAATGCTCCATAGCGGAGAGCAGCGAACTCTCGGTATGCAGCGGTTTGGGCTTGGTCTGCTTCTCCACCGTTTCGGAAGCGAGCAGCGGCAGGGTTTCATCCGTCTGTAACTCCGGCAATGTGGTTTCCTCCACCTCCTCTTCCGGTTCGCCACGCACGGCACGCCAACCGGCGGATTTGACGACCGCCCCCTTGATGGTGAATATCTCACCGCCTGCGGACAAGGCAACTTCGGTCATTTCCTTGACGCAATGCGGGGAGAAGGCTTCGAGCAGGCGTGCGGCAACCATTTCGTAGATAGCCCGCTCGTCCTGCGACAGACCTTCGGGCAGGTTTTCGGTAACGAGCAGCGCATGGTGGTCGGTGACTTTGGCATCATCGACCGGACGGCGGTTGAGCGGTGTGTCCCGCAAAGCGGATGCGATGGCGGCGAAGCGTGGATATTGTTGCAAGAGCGTTATGCGTGAGGGAATCTCCTCGAAGACATCTTCGGATATATAACGGCTGCCAGTACGCGGATAACTTAGCACCTTCTTCTCATACAGGCTTTGCGCAAGCGTGAGCGTCTTGTCGGCCGAGAAGTCCAGTTTGCCGTTTGCCTCTTTCTGCAAGGCGGTCAGGTCATAGAGCAGCGGCGGTTCCTGAACGGCTTCCCTGCGCTCTACGGAACTGACGGCAAGCATACCGCCGTCCTCTACCTCACGTAGCCCGGCAGTGGCCGTTTCAAGGTCATCGAAGCGGTTCCGTGACAGTGCGGAGAAGGCGATGCCGTCCTTGGCCGCCGAAACCTTTATCTGGAAATATTTCCGGGGTACGAACTGTTTGTTCTCCCGGTATCGTGAGCAGATCATCGCCAATGTGGGTGTCTGCACCCGTCCCAAAGAGAACACGCCCTGCCCGGCGGCAAGGCTGAGCGCCTGAGAACTGTTGATGCCCACGAGCCAGTCCGCCTCGCTGCGGGCTTTGGCGGAGAGGTAAAGATTGTCGTAAAGGCTTCCCTCCCTGAGATTCCGCAACCCTTCACGGATGGCCTTGTCGGTGAGCGAGGAGATCCACAGACGGACAAAGGGTTTGGTACAGCCGAGATAGTTGTACACGTAACGGAAAATCAACTCTCCCTCACGACCTGCGTCGGTGGCGACGATGATGGACTCGCACCTGTCGAACAGCTCCCGGAGCACTTCCAGCTGCCTGACCACTCCGGGATCGTCCTTGTACACCTTACCCTCCCGCACCTGACGGGGTACAAGCCTGAACTCCTGCGGCAATATGGGAGGTGTTCCCGGCGGAAGCCGGAAAAGCCGTAGCTTTCGGGCATGGCAAGACCTACCAGATGCCCGAATGCCCATGTTACGGCATATCCGTCCCCCGTTAGATACCCGTCTTTCCGTTGGCGTGCGCCCACTACGGACGCTATGCCCTGTGCCACGCTGGGCTTTTCTGCAATGATAACTTTCATATAATTATTGTATTATTCATGTGAATGATCAGATGGATACCCCTTTCTTATCGGCTTTCTGTACCGGGCGATTCCGGCTGACGGCGTTTGCCGGCTTCGTTCCGTCCTGACGGACGGCCGCCTGCTGCGACTGTTCCTGTTTCTTGCTCTTGTCCGGGTTCCATTTGAAGAAATCGAACTTCGCCCGCTCGTGGTTGACACGGACGAAAGCACTGAACAGGTTCCCCTCGTTGTCGGTCATGTCCTTGATGTAGGTCGCCTTGCCCTGTGCCAGTGATGCCTGCTGTTCTTCGGTAAGGTCTTTCCCCTTCAGCCGTGCGGGGATTACCAGCCCACGCTCCTGCTGCCGGTTCTGTTCCTGTTCCTGAGCTGCGGTCTGCTCCTGCCGGCGGGCGATTCCCTTGAAGTCATAGTCGAATCCGCCCTTGCACGCATTGAACTGCAAACGTGCATCATAATGACGCTGCTTTTTCTCCGACCACATGTTTTCGACAAGGACGGACTCGCCGTTTGCGATGCGTTTTCTCTGTTCGTCGGTCAACGCCGTGCCGTTCACCTCTGCGGGAATGGTTATCCCGCTGACCGGTATGTGATGGAGCCGGTTGGTCTTGGGATTGAGCGATACCAGACACGGCTCACGCACGCCTCCGGCCAGTTCGAGTTCCACCACGCAACCCGCATTGCCTTTTTCCAGCAGGTTCTGTTTCACTTCGGGAGTGAACTCCACGTTGAAATACGGCGTGTCCAGTTCCGGATAACGCTTGCAACATTCGATCTCGTTCCGGAGCGTACCGTCGGGATTCTCCGCCAGACGGATGCAGGCGGGAGTTTCAAACTCTATTCCCTCGATAACGGTTTTCAGGGTGAGTACGGCGGATTCGTTGCCGTTGAGCAACCGTCTGAGGCCCGGTTCTCCTAACGTTTCGGGTGTTACCCCCATGCGCTCAAGCTGCTGCCAGTCCACCTGTTCCATGCTCCAGCGGGTGGATTGCTCCGTTCCGCCCCCGCCGGACTGCTGTTGTGCCTGCTGCCGGCTCTGTACGTACTGTTCCGTGTCAAGACGGTATTCGTCCAGCAAGGCAGAATTACTTTCGGGCTGCTTGAACAGGCCGACAAGCTCCTTGGCGGAGGCAAGCAAGTCTGCCGGAAGGTGATAGAAGCGGAAGTCGGACGGCCGCTCGAACTGTCGTTTCATGTTGAGGAAGAACGTTTCGAGTATAGACACGTTGCGGTCTATCCGCATGAACTGATCCGAAGGCTTTGCCCCTGCCAACGGTCTGGTCTTGAGTCCCCCTTCGGGTTCGATGTCCTCCACCACGTGCGGGGTGTTGCCTTCGGCGGCGTTGGTCACTACCAATACCTCGTCTTTCAGATCTTTCAGTTTTTTGTCCATAAAGTGAATGAGTTTAATTGTGATACAATCAGGTTAATTGCGGCACGAAAGTAGAGGTAAGAGGCTATGGCGCAAAGGGAAAGGAGGGAATGGGGAACGAGTGGCTACGGGATGGCATGAAGTGGCCTGCCGGCAAGAAAGAATGACGTTCCGATACAAAAACTTCAAAATAAAAAGCGTACCTTCGCAACAAGAAACATAAAAAAGGACAATCCGATATGATTACCAACCGGGAAGAAGTGATAGACAAGGCATTCAAGGTGTTTTTGAGGATGAATTACGAGAAAGCGAGTATCAGCACGCTGGCAAAAGCCTGCGGGGTGGTAAAGACAGGGGTGGTATATTATTTTCCCCACAAACTCGATCTGTTCATGGCGGTAGCGGACAAGTATGCCATACAGATGCAGACACCGGCCAACAAGTTTGCCGGGCCGACGGAAACGCTGGCAGGATTTATAGAGCAGTATGTGGCAGGAGTGAGTACGGCCATGAACCGTATCATCAAACAGGTGCGATGCTGTGCGGACGACAATGAATGCTGTCCCAACTTCTACTATTTTCATTTTCTTTCCCAAGTGAGGATGTATTATCCCGGAGCCCGTGAGAAAATAGAAGAAATATTCCGCAAGGAACACGAGTTATGGAGAACAGTCATACAGAAGGCAAAGGATAGCGGTGAAATAAAGCAAGATACGGATGTGAAAAAGACCGCTCCGCTGTTCCGCCAAGTGTTTCTGGGCATGTCCTACGAGCAATCGTTCCTGAACGGTCTGGACGTAGAAGAATTGAAGGAGAAGTTCGATTGTCTGTACTCGCTCCTGAAAGCCTGACTCCTTTTTTAGCAATATTTAAAAGACTCCGATAAAAATATTTTCTGAACAACCGTTCAGATTTCAATACTTTGCTTTATCTTTGAGGCATGAAGCAACAGCCAGAGATATGGACAAGGTACAGAAGCAACGGTCAAACATCGTCCTGTACAGGGAAAAAAAGGACGGTGAACAGTACATACGGATAGAGTATGCAGGCGATCCGGCAATAGCCCTACTGCTCGCCCAAGATACGGACGTGGAAAAGACGGACAACGGTTCCGCCTACATGACGCTGCCGCCTTTAAACTGCCGGATTTCTACGACCGCTATTCTCCCCACGCTTACATAGATTACAGCCGGGTGTACGTACGGCATCCCAAACCACAGCGGACATACGTATTGCCGGAAGGCTATCTGGAACTGCTGGAACAGAAGCGGTACAGTCCCTCGACCGTGAAAACCTACCGTGCCTATTTCAGCGACTTCATGGAATACCACAAGGGACGGAGCATCGACCGCCTGAAAGTGGCGGACATCAACAAGTATATCCTCTATCTCGTAAACGAGAAGAAAATCTCCGTTTCGCAGCAGAACATGCGCATCAATGCAATCAAGTTCTATTACGAGCAGGTGAAAGGCGGCAAACGGCAATATTACGGTGGCATCACACGGGCCAAAGAGTACAAGACGTTACCCGAAGTGCTGAGCCGGGACGAGGTCAAACGCATCCTCTCCTGTCTGACGAACCGGAAACATCACTGCATGATTTCCCTGATCTATTCCGCCGGTCTGAGAAGGAGCGAACTGCTGAACCTCACCCCACAGGACATTGTCAGTGAACGGATGCTGGTACGCATCATGGGCAAGGGTAAGAAATGCCGTTACTCGCTGTTGTCGGAAAAGGTGCTGCACGAGCTTCGGGAATATTTCAAGGAATACCGTCCGAAGAAATGGCTGTTCGAGGGCGATACTCCCGGCGAGCAATACTCGGCAAGCGCACTGGTGAAAGTGCTGAAAGAAGCTGCACAGCGTGCCGGAATCAAGCACCGGGTACATGTACACATGCTTCGCCATTCGTTTGCTACCCACCTGCTGGAGCAAGGAACAGACCTGAGGACCATACAGGAACTGCTGGGCCATAATGACATCAAGACTACCTCAATTTATCTTCATGTGACGAGTGCACACAAGTCAAGCATACCCAATCCTCTTGATTCACTGGATGATTCGTAGGGTGCAGCTAATGAAAACGAACGATGTGTTGTAGATGATATTAATATTTTGCTAAAACAAATAAATGATATAACAACCCATATTAAAGTTGATAGTTGCAATGCCTATGAATGTCTTCTATGGGGAATACGTATTCTTAATAATGAGAATGTGACTTTTGATATTAGTAAATATGCTCATGAACTTAGTGATCATTACAACAAAAATATCCATATATATCAAACGGATAGCGATCATTATTATGGTAATATAGTGGCTCGATTTACAGATACTGCAAGTCTTTTAAATAAATTAGCAAACTTTGATTTTAAGATTTATTTAAGATCTTCTGATTTTAAAAGTAAAATTAATTCTCTCAAGCAAACCGAAAAGGATGCAGAACTTACCATGGATAGACTTGCCAGATTAAGGATTAATAAACCTTCACCTGCGTCGAAGCCTATTGATCAGATTATGTCTGATTTAGCTTCCAACTATTATTTAATTAGACCATCTTATCAAAGACAGGAAAAAATTAGTTTAAAAAAAGCATCTTCTATCATTGAAAGTATTTTATTGGGTATTAAGCTTCCTCCATTATTTATATATGTAAGAAAAGATGGAATAAGAGAAGTTATCGATGGACAACAAAGGTTATTATCAATTATAGGTTTCTTAGGTAGGACCTATACTAATGAGGAAGGTTTAAAAGTTCATTCTATTAATCATAACTTTAAATTAAAAGACTTACGAATACTAAAAAAATATAATGGAAAAAGGTATTCTGATATTATATCAGAAGTTGAAGATACAATATTAGACTTTGATCTAGATGAAATAGAAATTAGCCAAGATTTAAACGAAAAGTTTGAACCTACTGATTTATTTATTAGGTTAAATAGTAAGCCATATCCTATAAAACCTAACACTTTTGAGATGTGGAACTCCATTGTTGATAAAGATGTAATACAATTGATAAAAGGAATTACTGCAAAGTATGTATCTTGGTTTTATATAAAAGCTCTTGATGATATAGAAGAGACGAGAAAAGATAGGATGCAGAATGAAGAGTTGATTACTATTCTTTCATATTTGTGTTATAATAATGTTAAAACAGGTGATTTTACTAAGGTTCTTGGATTTTATCCTCGTATGGAGAAATTTACTTGTAGACTCAAAACGAAGTATAATTTAACGGAGTTGTTAGAAAGTTTTGAGTTTAAACCAACAGAGAAGGAACTCTTTATAAAAAGTATCCATAAAACAGAAAATGTAATAAATTTAATAGAAAGTGTTTTACTGGATAATAATGCGACAAAAGAAAGTTTTAATGCGATTTTAAATATAAAGAATCTCCAAAGATTTAGTCGATCATATCAAGAATTCTATATATTGTGGATTATGCTATATGACTTATCAGCTCAATCGGCAATGGAGCATAAAATAGAAATTATGTCTGACCTTAAAGAGATGTTTTCTTTATTGAAAAATATCAATGATTGTTCTGTAGACACAGAATATGTTGAAAGATTTATTTTGAAATTAAAATCTCTGAGTACAAAATACAAAACTTATTAATAAGAGAAATAAAGCTTTCCGCTTTTTGTCTTTTCGTTATAAATTAATATATTTGTTGTGTTGGAACAAGGTAAATTCCTATCGGAAAAACATAGAAATGAAGCAGGTGTAGAGCTGGGTGCTTTTCTTGGAGGGTTATTATAACAGATTGAATATCAGTGCTGATTAAAGACTCCGTTAGTCCCGTACGCACCGCAATAAACATTGAAAATCAATAGTTTACAAAATTAACACCTAATTTTACACCCAACAAAGTAAAATTGGGTGTTTTGTTTTACTTATCTCGCCATTTGTTTGAAACAAGATAATCTATAACTTCTGGACATAGGTATAAATCTCGCAAGAACTCTTTATTCTTCTTTCAGTTTCAACCCAAACTTCTGCATTATTTTTTTTCCTTTGTTGGATATATGTATTCCTGCATAAGAATTTTCTCCGCAGGAAAGTGACTTATAAATATACTTCTCGCCTATATACTTTTCATCTGGTGTTTTGATTGATGCGGAATAATTGTTTTTGCTATAGAGAAAATTTTTTCTTGAGTGTCAATGTTAAATCTCCGTTGTTTTCTTGACAAGAGTAAACATTCCAATACAATTCTCCCTCTCCATCTAATGCATTTGAATAAAAGTCTATAACAAATCCGTTTCCTTTATAGATGGTGGTGACATTGTCTGTTGCTTTATTAACAGGCTCGCAATAAGCATCGGATTCAGCATAGAAACCAGTGTACATTTGAGTAGTTTGTTCATCGTATAAGTTATGCTTCTTTAGCTTTGTCATAGCCTCTGTTGATGCATAGAAGAATTGATACATATTATTGATATACGTACTGTCTTTCAAGTAATTTGTTTCTTGGTCAAAATAAGCATCCACTTCCTTCCAATTTTGGAATGATGTAGAAAGCTATCACGTGCCATTGTTAATATGGATTGATTGATTTCAATAAATTGCTCCTTGTTCAGCCTTTTATTTCTAATGATGTCTCCTCGCATACATACGATGTCATTGCTTATGTTCATTTTTGGACTCTATGCTGTTTTTGCAGACTACTTAGTGCATGGACAATTATTTCTGGCACTTCGAATTCTTCATCTCTAGATTCTGCAACAATTTCAAAAATATTAGTTGGATTATCAACAAGGGAAACCAGATCTTCGCTTATTTCTTTTAATACTTGCTGCAACTCTTGTTTGGCTGAAATAACCCACTCATCATCTATATCAATGGTGGAGATTTCTTTAGATAGTCGCCTACACCCCCGTATTCCAGTTTCCAAATCATTGACAAATTCAATGACGGTGGTTCCTTCCGGATACCAATAATCATAAATGTCAATGGATAACACCCAATTGTATTGCTCTATCAGACTGATTGTATTGTCAAAATAGGCATGGTACTCTTTTTGCATTTCAACTTTAGCTTCTTCAACTGGATTGGGTTTTGTACAAGATAACAACAAGCATAGCATAGCCATGCTTATGAGTCGGAATTTATAGATATGGTTCATCATGATAATTTATAGATATGTGGATATGTATTCTTGCATATTAAAATCAGAAAACGTGATATAACCACTCTGGAAAGGTGTCGAGGATTTCCGTTTTTAGTCAATGTCCCTACATTTTTCCATTGAGGATTATTGGGAGCAAGTATATCAATGATTTCCTTAAGACACCTTTTCAGATAGGGACGCAAATTAATAGTATCGCCAAATCCAAGCAATATGATGGGTTCTTTCATATCGCCTACAGATAGACGGATTGCCTCTAAATTTTTGCGTTGCAATTCTTCATCAATCTCTTTGTCCAAGCTTTTCGGATTGGTGCAGCGTTGTGGGTAGAGATTTAGCATGATAAAGCCATCAAAGCCATTCCGCTCTGCAAATCCCATTACTTTTGTGATTGTCAAATCGGCAATTTGTTCGTTAGCAGTACTTGGATTTACACCAAATACGACTAACTTTCTATCGCCTTCTTTAGTTAGTGAAAAGCGAAACTCATTCGCATTTCCTTTCATGGTTACATTTTCGTACTTCATAATTTAAGATAAAAGTTTTGATTAGCGTAATTGAAAATAATAAGTTATTGTCCCTACTTGATTGCCTGTGCTGTCTATGGCATTAAAACGAGCCTTTTGGGCGGCTTCCATTGCTGCTTTACACAAGTCGGTACTTGATGTATTTGTTTGAGAATTAACACAGGTAGCTATTACGTATCCGGCTGGGTTTATGGTAATATCAACAACCACCTGTCCTTCTTCTGCCACATTGTATCTTGGGCATGGTAGTCCTCCTCCTACCAATGAACGCCCGGAAAGATTAAAAGTACCATATCCACTTCCTTTTTGTATTACAGGTGAGGGGGCTTTTTCTATTTCATAATCATATTTGCGCCAACGGCTATGTCCACGATCAACCTCTCCTTCTATTGTTTCGAAATTATCTATAATAATAGAATGTAAATCAATTTTAACTGCACCTTCAGCAATGTCTCCGGTTGTTATGTCTTCACGATAACATTTCTGGCAAACCCCATGTTCGTATGTTGCGTGGAAGACATATATACCGTCGTCATCTTTAAAAGTCCAATCACCATCCATATAGCCATTCTCGTCAAACTGTCCACTAAAAGAACCCCTATAATGAAATAATCTGTGCCAAGTATAACCAATGTCTGTCCCTTTTGCAGAACCTACAAATTTCCATCCTTAATAGTTAAAAGAAGTATACAAGCGTTATCACCTCCATTGATGAATTGATACATACCATCCAAAACTCCATCTTTATATGATAATTTCAGGGATTTCTTATATCCTTTGTAAATCCATTGTCCATCCTTTTTGTTATTTTTGAATTGTCCAGTAATTTTATGATAAGGAGTAGTATAAACAAAGCTCCCCTCATAAATTCGTCCTCCATCAGGATTGTCTTTGTATGAATAAGTCGCAGTTCCTTCTCGATACTTGCCAGAATAAATCTTTAAAGACTGGGCGATAGATACATTCCACAAACTTAAGAATGTAATTAAAAATAAAATGCTTAATTTCATTATTGTTTATAAATTAGATTTCCCCAGTTCTAAAAGGAGAATTTATATACAGAAAAAGCGTAGAACTGCATGCCACGTCTTAGATGAAGGTCGTAGGAAAATACCTTGAGTACAGATATGGATATAGCAGCCCACGCCTATAGCGTGAGAACCACCATGCTATCCTTGTACTCTTTGAAAATTTCCTACGTTTTCATCTACAAGATAAGCATAACGCTTCTAAAAATTCTAATATGTCTTGGAAAGAGCATACTCAATCCAATGCAAAAATATGAAACACAGCTGAATAAATGAACCCCAAACCCCTTATTTTTTATTACGTTTTTACAATCTCAATCCTCTTTTCGGTTTATTCTCTTCTTTTTTGGGTGTGGCTTACACCCAGCTTTTCTTTAAGTTCCTGAAACTTCATTTTGAACCATTCGAGTACGGGTATCCCGTCAATGCATAGCCTGAATTTCCCATTCTCCTGTAGGTTTCTCTCTACGGTTGCCGTTGAGTGCTCCGTCCTGAACCTCTCTTTGTATTCCTTAGAATAGAGCCTTCCTTTGAACCCTACGGACTGCAGGCTAACGATTCGCTTTGTCAGTTCCTCGGTGAACCCCACTTCCCGGCATTGCTCGGCTATGGGCAGCAATTCTTTTATATCAGGGAAATAGTTGTCTATCTGTTTCAGTTTATTGTCGTACTCTGCGATTTTCTGCTGGTAACTTCGGTCTATCCTGATTATCTCGCTGTTGTGGCGGTGCTCCATGTTCTTCTGTTCCCTCTGTTCGGCTTGTACCTGCTTTTGCAGCTTCACAATGCCCTGCCTCAAACTTTCATTCTCCGTTTCCAGCCTCCTGACCTTGCTGCCTCCCAAAAGAGAACTCACCCCGTCCGCTATGGCTGTGGTGGCGTTTACCGCCGCATTCTTCATCTTCTGCGTGTTGATTTCTCCCTTGACTTGCTTCAACCTCTTCTGCGCTTCCTCTTCCAGTCCCAGCAGGGTTTCTATGTTCTCCTGCAGACTGTCTTGTTGCTCTACCAGCTCCTTGTAGTATTGCATGGTGGAGATGTGTTTTGCCAGCGAACCGTCTATTCC
>ENA-OQBJ01000301-OQBJ01000301.1-human-gut-metagenome-genome-assembly--contig:-NODE-301-length-26716-cov-7.311294_pt1 | contig 26716 bp, 31 predicted proteins | sample MGYA00242743_ERZ504545 | MGnify/ENA primary metagenome ERZ504545 (study PRJEB26092, sample SAMD00036252) | human gut metagenome | host: Homo sapiens | study: EMG produced TPA metagenomics assembly of...
GGCGGTCGGGTGAGCGGCGTTCGCCGTGCCCGCATCGGGCGTCTGCGGCGTGGCGATGCTGCCGGTGCCGCCCTCGACTACGGAAAAGCCGGCAGCGTGCGGGTCGACTGCATCGGCACCAATGGTGGGGTGCTCAAGCTGCAGGAACGAGGGCAGGGTGCTGCCTTGGTCGGCAACGGGGGTCTCGCCGGGCACGAAGGTCGAGGCGGCCTCGGCGGCCTCCTCTTCTTCGGCGTCAATATCGCGTCGGCCACGGCGTTTTTCATCGCTTTGACGGCATCCATCATGGAGTCCATGACGGCATCGAGCTCTTCTTCCGAAGACACCTCGATAGGGCCTTCTGCTTGCGGGGCGGCGTCCTTTTCGGGGGCGTCGTCCTGAGCGGCCGAATCGTCGTTTTGCTCGCCGGCATCTTCGGCCGTAGGGATTTCCGTCGCAGCGCCGTTATCTAGAGTGGCGTCGTCGACATCGGTATCATTGCAGGTCGCAGCGTCAGTATCTGCGGCGACGTCTGCTGAATCATCAATATGCTGTTGAGTCTGGGGGTCCAGCTCGTCTGTCATAGGCATGTGCTCCTCATCGTTGTTTGTCACCCTATGATAAAGTCTCGCGCCGACATCCCGCGCCCCGCAGCAAAGTTTCAAAACGTGTTCGATGACTCGCTTGGATAGCAAAAATTCGTCCTCTAAATTCAGTTTACGCTTGACATTCCCTTCGCCGAATGACGTTGCGCCGTTCGCCTGGTGCGGTCTTTATTTTTCACTTGAACCCGCTAAAGTTGCATTTCAGCTTTTGGCGCGTGAAGTTGGATACGCGCAGTCGGCGGGCGTGCCCGTCGCGATTCGAAAGGACTTTGTATGGGACTTTTCACTGGTAAGACCGTGATCGTCACCGGCGGCGGCAAGGCCACGCTTAAGGACGGCTCCGCTGGCTCCATCGGTTACGGCATCGATATCGCTTTTGCCAAGGAGGGCGCAAACCTCGTCATTACCGGTCGCAACGTTGCCAAGCTCGAGGCTGCCAAGGAGTCCCTCGAGGCCGAGTACGGCGTCAAGGTTCTGCCTGTTCAGGCCGATGTCTCGGCTGGTCAGGACAACGAGGCCGTCGTCCAGAACGTCATCGACAAGGCCATTGAGGAGTTCGGCCGCATCGACGCCGTCGTTAACAACGCTCAGGCCAGCGCCTCGGGTGTGACCATCGCCGACCACACCATGGATCAGTTTAACCTGGCCATTTATTCCGGTCTGTATGCTACCTATCTGTACATGCAGAAGGCCTATCCGCACCTGAAGGAGACCAAGGGCTCCGTGGTCAACTTTGCCTCGGGCGCCGGCCTGTTTGGCAACTACGGCCAGTGCAGCTATGCCGCTGCCAAGGAGGGCATCCGCGGTCTGACTCGCGTTGCAGCCAACGAGTGGGGCAAGGACGGCATCAACGTCAACATCGTGTGCCCGCTTGCTTGGACCGCTGCGCTCGAGAACTTCCAGGATGCTTATCCCGAGGCGTTCAAGGCCAACGTCCACATGCCGCCGGCAGGCACTACGGCGACGTCGAGAAGGAAATCGGCCGCGTGGTCGTTCAGCTCTGCGGTCCCGACTTTAAGTACATGAACGGTGAGACCGTCACCCTCGAGGGCGGCATGGGCCAGCGGCCTTAGGGGTTCCGCCGTTCTACCGAACGGCGGACCGGCCGACGCTGCGCGGGCCGCATTTGGACAATCTGCCGTTCAATTTCAAGGGCGCGACCAGAAGGTCAGCGCCCTTTCATTTCACGGCACCTTGTCTCAAATGCGACCCGCTCGCTGACGTTGCCAAAATATCGGCGTTGCGTGGCTGGTAAATAGCTCCACTCATCGGGGACGTACTTAAATGAGTGCCCGCAGAATGAAAGTGGATAATCTCCCGTTTTTGGGCTGTGCTTTGGGCAAAAGTGGAGATTGTCCACGCTCATCCGGTAAGCGTCCAAAAATCCACGCTCATTTGCCGTGTCCCTGCCGTATCCTCCTCGCACCAGTTTCTGTCGAGTCGGTGCTTCTTGCGGGTTGCCCGTATAATGGTTTGCGTATGAACCGCAACCAAGGAGTTCCAGTTTATGGACCAGAACCTTTTTAAATTCGACCTGATCGCCGAGGACCCGACGACGCACGCGCGCGCCGGCGTGCTGCACACCCCGCACGGCGACATCGAGACGCCGATCTTTATGCCCGTGGGCACCAAGGCAAACGTCAAGGGCATTCCTACCGAGACTGTCAAGAAGCTCGGCGCCCAGATCGTGCTCGCCAATACCTATCATCTGTCCATGCGTCCCGGCGAGGATACCATCGCCGAGCTGGGCGGCCTGCACAAGTTCATGAACTGGCACGGCCCCATCCTCACCGACTCGGGCGGTTTCCAGGTCTTCAGCCACAACGATGCCGTCAAGCTCACCGACGAGGGCGTGCGCTTTATTGTCAACGATTACGACGGCCGCCACGTGTTTTGGACGCCCGAGGACAACATGGAAATCGCCATGAAACTCGGCTCCGATATCTGCATGCAGCTCGACCAGTGCCCGGGCTATCCCGCCACGCGCGCCTACGTTGAGCGCGCCGTTGAGCTGTCGAGCATGTGGGCCGAGCGCTGCTATAAGGCGCATACCCGCGATGACCAGGCGCTCTTTGGCATCGTTCAGGGCGGCATGCACCTGGATCTGCGCCTGCGTTCGCTGCGCCATCTGGAGGAGTGCGGCGACTTCCCGGGCTATGGTATCGGTGGCTATTCGGTGGGCGAGGATCACGAGACCATGTTCGAGACCCTGGCGCCGCTCGTGAGCGAGTACATGCCCAAGCATAAGCCGCGCTACCTGATGGGTGTCGGCAACCCCACCACGCTCGTACGCGGCGTGGGCGTGGGCATCGACATGTTCGACTGTGTGCTGCGACGCGCACCGGTCGCATGGGTACGGCGTTCTCCAGTGAAGGTCGCCTTAACTTCCGTAACGCGCGCTTTGCGCACGACGACGGCCCCATCGACCCCACCTGCACCTGCCCGGTGTGCACGGGCGGCTACAGCCGCGCGCTCATTCGCCACATGGTCACGCAGAAGGAGATGCTCGGCGGCATTTTGCTTTCGATGCACAATATCTACTACCTGCTCAACCTTATGCAGCGTGCCCGCCAGGCCATTATCGAGGGCCGCTACGGCGCATTCGTGAGCGATTGGATGAATAGTCCTGCCGCGGTGGATTACTAAGGGCGACAGACACGCTTGCAGAGCGTGGGCAACGGCAATGGTCGGGCGCCAGCCGGTCGTCACATTCGTTGACACCGGCTGCGCGACCGCTGACCGATAGCTTGCAAGTGCTTGATGCATCGTGGGTACCATACCGAATAGTTGATGCTCGGGCGGGTGTTTGACGCATAGCGTCGACCCCGCCCGTTTTTCTTTTTCTCGATAGGAGTACCCATGATTAAGAATGAGAACGTCGAGGGCGAGCCTGCCTACGACGAGACGTACCGCCGCGGCCCCGTGGTCATGCGCGGCCCCATGATTCCTAAGGACAACACCTACGCCAACCTGCTGGCGCCCGAGGAGTCGACTGACTGGCTGCACGCCGACCCCTGGCGCGTGCTGCGAATTCAGGCAGAGTTTGTCGATGGCTTTGGCGCACTTGCCGAGCTTGGACCTGCGGTGACCATCTTCGGTAGCGCCCGCACGCCCAAGACCGATCCGCTCTACAAGGCGGCGCGCGCCGTCGGGCGCAAGATCGCGCAACGTGGCGTGGCGGTCATCACCGGTGGCGGCCCCGGCATCATGGAAGCGGCCAACAGGGGAGCAGCGAGTGTCAACGGCAAGTCAGTTGGCCTAGGCATTGAATTGCCGCACGAGCACGGGCTCAACAAATACGTGAACCTCGGCATGGACTTCCGCTACTTCTTTGTGCGCAAAACCATGTTCGTTAAGTACAGCTCGGGCGCCATCGTATTTCCCGGCGGCTTTGGCACGCTCGACGAGATGTTCGAGGTTCTCACGCTGGTGCAAACGCACAAGGTCAAGCGCATGCCGCTCGTGTTGGTGGGCAGCGAGTACTGGCAGGGCCTGTTCGACTGGCTCAACGGTCCGGTGATGGACGCCGGCATGATCAGTCCGCTCGATCCGGATCTGGTACACATTACCGACGACCTCAACGAGGCCGTTGACATTGCGCTCAGCGGGCTGATGTAGATCAATCGTGCCCACGCGACATGAATACGCATGGCAATCTGATGTTATCTAACATCAGATTGCCATTTATATTGGGTATACTGGTGTAAAAGACGAGGGCGAGGAGGTCGCAAATGTCTACAGCAACAGTTAAGCCTACGACGGTTCGAATCGAAGAGGGGCTCAAGGAGCAGGCGACTGAGTTCTTGGATTCGGTCGGCCTCAGCCTCAATTCCTATCTCAATCTTGCCGTTCGGCAGCTGGTAAATCAGCGAAAGATTCCTTTTGAGATTGTAGGAAGGGCGGAGGTGCCCAACGAGGTGACGAGGCGCGCCATGGTGATCGCCGATGCTCATGAGCTGGGGATTTTGCCGGACGATAGCCTGTCATTCAATAACGCTGATGAGCTTATGTCATTCCTCGATGAGGAATAGCGATGTTCGAGATTAAAGTCGAGGCTCAATTTAAGGTGGACTACAAACGAACGATGCGCATGCATCCGCAGCTAAAAAGTGAGTTTAAAGCGGCGGTTGCAGAGCTTGTGGCTCATGGGTCACTTCCGGCGGAGTATGGCGCCCACGAGCTCTCAAACCCGGGCGGAAACTACAACGGCCACATCGATTTCCACCTATCCGATGGCTTGGTCGATGTGGTCGTTCTTTATCTTCCCCATAAGACTAACCCAGTGATTAGGCTGGTGAGAATGGGCACTCATCAGGAACTGTTTCAGGGTCCGCTGGCTGATCGCCGATTTCTAAGTTGCGGTGGAATAGGGATTGATTTGCGGCTGATAAGCCAAAAACAGTTCCTATTCCACCGCAAGTGGTAAAGGTGCCCCTAGTGGATGGGCTGGTAACGAGGACAGTAGCTGATGGCGATGGCGTCGACGCCTACATGGGTGGCGATGGTGCAGCCGATGGGGCCGGTGCCGGCGTCTACGTAATCCTGGCCCGCGAGTGCCTCGTTGACAAGTTCCTGCTCCTCGGCGGCGCCGGTCGTGAGCACGCGCACGCTTGAGCCGGGTGCTCGTCCAAAAACGCGAGGCAATCTGCCATGGTGTTGGCGACGATGCGCTTGGCGCCGCGGCCCTTTTTGATTGCCTTGATCTCGCCCGATTTCCACTCCGGCGAAACGGCCAGGCGAATGTTGAGCATCTGCGTCAGCTGGCCGGCGAGCTTGGGGGCGCGGCCGTTTTTGACCAGGTTCTCGAGCGTGCGGGGAATCAGCAGCAGGTGGGCTTCGGGCAGCGTCGCGCGGATCTGCGCCTCGGTCTCGTCCAAGCTGCGGCCGTCCTCGCGCATGGCAAGCGCGTACTCCACCAGCAGGCCCTCGGCGCCCGAGCCGGTGCGCGAATCGATGCAGCGCGCGTCGAGCTCGTGGGTCTCGGCGACCAGGCATGCGTTGGAATAGCAGGCGGACCACTCGCTGCACAGCGAGATGAAGATCGCGCTGTCGTGGCCATCGGCGCGTACGCGGTCAAACAGCGCCTTGAACTCGCCGGCGCTCGGCTGCGAGGTGTGCGGCAGCTGCTCGGAGCCGGCCATGCGGGCGACGTATTCCTCGGCGGTAATCTGCACCTGGTCGAGCAGGTCCTCGCCTTCGATAATCACATGCAGCGGAATCACGTAAATGCCGAGCTCTTGGCACGGGCGGGGAGATGTCCGACGTGGAGTCGGTTATGATGGCAAAAGACATAATTGCACCTTTCGTTGGGGCGCGGCAGCGCCGCCTTCTGAAAGCAAAGTGCGACAAGTATAGTGGAGTTGCTCTACATTGCTAGGTTCAATTGTTGAATAGTCAACAGTTTGAAGCGGTGGTGTGGAAATCATCAACTGGGGAAGAAGGGTGCCGATGGCGGCATTGCAACTTTGCGAGCGGCCGGTTGTGCTGTTCGATTTTGACGGCACGGTGGCCGATACGGGTCGGGCAGTGATGACCTCGACGCGCAAGACGCTGGCTGCGCGCGGGTTTTCGGAGACGCAGATGGGTGATCTGCGCCGCATGATCGGGCCGCCCCTGTGGAAGAGCTTTCACGACTTTTACGGCTTTTCCCGCGAGGAGTCGCTTGTGGTGGCCGATGAGTACCGCGCCTTTTTTGATGAACTGGGACCGGAGGAGTATCCCGTGTTCAATGGGGTCCCCGAGCTGCTGGATGGGTTGGTCGCCCAAGGCAAACGTATGGCCGTGGCGACGTCGCGCATGGAGGCCAAGTGCATCGACATGGTGCATGAGCTCGGGCTCTCTCAGTTTGAGGCGGTGATTGGCATGAATCCGCCGCAGGGACGCGAGACCAAGGCCGATTCGGTCCGCGATGCCCTGGCGGCGCTCGGCGCGACGGCCGACGATGCCGTGATGATCGGCGATCGCTTTAACGATGTGGAGGGCGCGCACGCAATGGGCGTGCCGTGCATCGGCATCTATTCGGGCGCGGCGGCGCCGGGCGAGCACGAGGCGGCGGGTGCCGATGCGGTGGTGCACTCGGTGGCCGAGCTTGCTAAACTTTTCGCTATCTAATGACGTAATGTGAGGGGCGAGCGCGCTCGCCGCTCATTGGTAAGGAGGTCGTCCATGAATCAGGTGGAGCAGAGCGTCGCCGAGTATGTCGACGAGGTCTGGGAAGATGTCGTCGCCGATATCGAGCAGCTGGTGAGCTATCCGTCCGTGGCAGTTTCTGCCGATGCAGAGCCCGGCGCGCCGTTTGGCCGCCCGGTCCGTGACGCGCTCGACTGTGCGCTCGGCATCGCGCAGAAGCTCGGCTATCAGACGAGCGACGACGAGGGCTATGTGGGCATTGCGATATTCCTGGCCGCGGCGACAAGCAGCTCGCGACCATCTGCCACGTGGACGTGGTGCCCGCCGGCCCGGGCTGGAACACCGACCCGTTTGCGATGGAGCGTCGCGAGGGCTGGCTGCTCGGCCGCGGCGTTATCGACGACAAGGGTCCGGCGGTGCTGTCGCTCTACGCCGGCGCCTATCTGCTCAAGCACGGCATTGTTCCGCGCTACACCTTCCGCGCACTGCTGGGCTGCGATGAGGAAGTGGGCATGTCCGACGTTCACCATTATCTGGAGAACCACGCGAACCCCGACTTTCTGTTTACGCCCGATGCCGAGTTCCCGGTCTGTAATGCCGAGAAGGGCCAGTTTGGGGCGACATTTGTGAGCTCCAAGATCGACGGCGGGCGCATTGTGTCCTGGAGCGGTGCCGAGGCGAGCAACGCCATTCCGTCGCAGTCTATCTGTGAGCTTGCGATTGCCGCCGATGAGCTGCCGGCGCCGGTCGAGAACGGCGACCGCCTGGAGATCACGGCGCTCGATAACGGGCATGCGCAGATTTTCGCCCACGGCATTGGCGGTCATGCCTCGATGCCAGAGGGAACGATCAACGCCGTCGGGCTGATCGTGGCGTATCTGCGCGAGGCCGAGGACGCGTTTGGTGCACGCGACGAGCGCCTGCTGACGCCTGCCGAGCACGAGTTCGTCAAGTTCCTGGCCTTTGTGCATGCGGACGCCTATGGTCGCGGCCTGGGTATCGATGCGACGAGTCCGGCGTTTGGCCCGCTTACCTGCAACGCTGGCGTCATCCGCGTGGCGGATGGCCATATTGAGCAGGTCATCGACGTGCGCTTCCCCGACAGCACGAGTGCCGATACCATCCGCGAGCAGCTCGATCCGCTCGTGGGCCGTTTTGGCGTGACGTGCCGTGTGGGTCGTGCGAAGGTGCCGTTCTCGGTCTCTGCCGACGATCCGGCCGTGAAGGCGCTTATTGATACCTATAACGAGTTACGGGCAAGCATGCTGAGCCCTTTGCCATGGGCGGCGGCACGTACGCGCGCAACTTTGCCCGCGCCGTCTCGTTTGGCCCCGAGGAGACCGGTCTGGAGCTGCCCGAGTGGGGCGGCCAGATGCACGGTCCCAACGAGTGCGCCAACGAGGAACAGCTCAAGCAGGCGCTCAAGATTTATATCGTGGCGATCTTACGTTTGAACGAGCTTGAGCTTTAAGGCTGCGGCGTTTTAACAACTTAGCACCCCTTTCGTCCGGGCTTTTTAAGTTGCGGTGGAATAGTTCCTAGAATGGGCCATTTGATGGCCAAGCAGGAACTATTTCACCGCAACTTTGTTTTTATTGGTGTAAAAGGCGGGTCATGCTTGGTGGCGGGTTTGTTATTCGTTTGTAAAGCCGAGCCGCGCTTGCGGTAAGGGTCTATCAGATGCCCGTAATAAAGCGCAGCTGACGCGGGCGCTGCCCGATCGAGACCGTATCTTTCCAAACAGCAAAGCGGGCAGGGTGCCCGCGAGTCGCTTGTATGAAAGGAAGATTATGCTCGATCAGGCTTATTCTCGTCGTCAGTTCCTCGGCCTCGCTGGTGGTCTTGCCAGCATCGTCGGTCTCGGTCTCGTTGGTTGCGGCGGCTCCGGCGAATCCGACGCCGCCGACAAGGGTAGCGCCGCCGCCGAGTCCGTCTCCGGCGAGGTGACCTACGACGCGCCTCCTCGTTCCAGGCTCTCGTCGAGGCCGCTGCCGAGAAGTTCATGGATGCCAACCCCGACGTCTCCGTTTCCGGCTCGGGTAACGGTTCGGGCAAGGGCCTGACCGCTGTTGCCGCCAGCACCGTCACCATCGGTAACTCCGACGTCTTCGCCGAGACCAAGCTCGAGGCCGACCAGGTCGAGAACCTCTCGACCATGAGGTCGCCGTCGTGGGCATGGGCCTGTCGTCTCCAAGAACGTGACGGTCGACGACCTGTCCCTCGAGCAGCTCAAGGGCATCTTCTCCGGCCAGATCACCAACTGGAAGGAGGTCGGCGGCGACGACGCCACCATCGTTGTTCTCAACCGCAAGGCCGGCTCCGGCACCCGCGCTACCTTCGAGGCCGCCGTCTTTGGCGACGAGGCCGTCGACTTTAAGGGCGACGCCGAGCTCGACAAGTCCGGCGACGTCCAGACTCAGATGGGCAGCACCGACAACGCCATCTCCTACCTCGATTTCTCGCATTTCGATGACTCCAAGTTCAACGCCATCAAGGTCGAGGGCGTGGAGCCAAGAGTGCAAATGTCACCGACGACTCCTTTAAGATCTGGCTACCGAGCACATGTACTGCGCAAAGGACGCCGACGAGGCCACCAAGGCCTTCCTGGAGTTCATGCTTTCCGACGACGTCCAGGGCAAGCTCGTCGAGGAGCAGGGCTTTATCCCCGTCTCTGCCATGAAGGTCGTCAAGGACGCCAGCGGCAAGGTCTCTGCTAAATAAGTAGGCGCCCCGGAAAGGTTTGCAATGGCAAAACAGCTGCCAAAGCGCGACCTTGAGAACGTGGGCCTGGGCGTCACGGGCGCGTGCGTAGCGCTCGTGACGCTTGTCGTTGCCGCGCTCATCTTTATGGTCGCCCAAAAGGGCCTCTCGGCTTTTCTCAAGGACGGCGTCTCGGTCGTCGAGTTCTTCACCGGCACCAAGTGGGACCTGGCCAACACAGCCGAAAGCGGCCTGCCCTACACCGGCGCCCTGCCCCTGATTGTCACCTCGTTTGCGGTCATGGTGCTCTCCACGCTCATCGCGCTGCCCATCGCCATTGGCTCCGCCATCTTTGCAGTCGAGATCCAGCCTAGGTTTGGCTCCAAGGTCTTTCAGCCGCTTATTGAGCTTTTGACCGGCATTCCCTCAGTCGTCTTTGGCCTCATCGGTTTTCACGTGGTCGTCGGTCTTATGAAGAGCGTTTTCCACGTGAGCACGGGTCTGGGTATCTTGCCCGGCGCTATCGTGCTGGCAGTCATGATTCTGCCGACGATGACCACGCTTTCGGTCGATGGCCTGCGCGCCGTGCCCGATAGCTACCGCCAGGGTTCGCTCGCGCTGGGCTACACCCGCTGGCAGACCATCTGGCACGTGGTGCTCAAGTCCGCCATGCCCTCGCTCATGACCGCAGTCATCCTTGGCATGACCCGCGCCTTTGGCGAGACGCTCGCCGTGCGCATGGTCATTGGCGGCATCGAGGCCATGCCGACGTCGCTGCTGTCGCCGGCGTCTACCATCACCACCACGCTCACCACGTCCATGGCGGTCTATGCCGAGGGCTCGGCCCAGGACGACATCCTGTGGGCGCTCGGCCTGCTGCTGATGGGCATGAGCCTCATCTTTATCCTGATCATCCATCTCATTGGCCGCAAGGGGGCGAAGGCTCGTGGCTAGCACGCGCATCCATATCGACGAGGCGAGACTCGGGCGTGTCCAAAGGCAAGACCGTATCGCCACGGGCGTGCTGACGGCGATTGTCGCCATCGTCATGCTTATCGTCGTCTCCATGGTGTCCTACATCCTGTTCGAGGGTATCTCGACGCTGTTCCAGCCGGGCTTTCTCACGCAGCCCGCACGCGCCAACGGAACGCAGGGCGGCGTGCTCTACCAGCTGTTCGACTCGTTCTATCTGCTGCTGATTACCCTGATCATCTCGGTGCCCATCAGCCTGGGCGGCGCGGTCTTCCTAGTTGAATACGCGCCCGACGGTCCCATTCGCGACATCGCCTCGACCGCCATCGAGACGTTGTCTTCGCTGCCCTCCATCGTCGTCGGCATGTTCGGCTTTCTGGTGTTCTCGGTGCAGCTGGGCTGGAAGTACTCCATCATCTCCGGCGCCGTCGCGCTCACCATGTTCAACATCCCCATCCTGGTGCGCGTGATTCAGCAGGCGCTCGAGGACGTGCCGCAGGCCCAGCGCGATGCGTGCCTGGCCATGGGCCTCACTCGCTGGGAGGCCACACTGCACATCCTGATTCCCGAGGCCATGCCCGCCATCGTGACCGGCATCGTGCTTTCAGCCGGCCGCGTGTTTGGCGAGGCCGCGGCGCTGCTCTTTACCTCGGGCATGAGCTCGCCGGTCCGCCTCAACTTCTTGAGCTTTAACCTGTCGAGCCCCACCTGCGCCTGGAACGTGTTCCGTCCCGGCGAGTCGCTGGCCGTGCACATCTACAAGATCTATGGCGAGGGCAGCCCCGAGGCCCAGCAGATCGTCTGGGGCACCGCGGCACTGCTGATGATTTGCGTGCTGCTGTTTAACGTAGTCGCCCGTATCGTGGGCAAGCAACTGGCAAGGAAGATGACGGCCGAATGAGCGATATGAATGCAACGCCCGCAACCGAGGCGGCCACGTCCGACACCCCCCAGGACTTTCTGTCGAGCGTGGGGGAGAGCGAGAGGCGCGTGCGCGTGAGCGGCAAGGCCGTGAGCGACGAGGTCGTGCTCTCCGCCAAGGACGTCAACGTGTACTATGGCGACCACCATGCGCTGCACAATACGTCGCTCGACTTCCACAAGGGTGAGATCACGGCGCTCATCGGGCCTTCGGGCTGCGGCAAGTCGACCTTCTTGCGTAGCCTCAACCTGATGAATCGCGAGATTCGCCGCTGTCGCGTGGAGGGCGAGATCAACTACCGCGGGCGCAACGTGAACACCAAGACCGAGAACACGTACGAGCTGCGTCGCTCCATCGGCATGGTGTTCCAGCAGCCAAACCCCTTCCGCAAGTCCATTCGCGACAACATCACCTTTGCGCCCAAGCGCCACGGCATCACCGACCGTGACGAGCTCGACCGCATGGTCGAAGAAAGTCTGCGCGGTGCCGCGCTGTGGGACGAGGTCAAAGACAAGCTCGACAAGAGCGCCTACGCGCTTTCGGGCGGTCAGCAGCAGCGTCTGTGCATTGCGCGCACGCTGGCGCTCAACCCCGACGTAATCCTGTTTGACGAGCCCTGCTCGGCGCTCGACCCCATCTCGACGCTGGCGATCGAGGACCTCATGTCGTCGATCGTGGCCGACCGCGCCATCGTCATCGTGACGCACAACATGGAGCAGGCGTCGCGCGTGTCCAACCGCACGGCGTTTTTCTACATGGGCGATATGTCGAGTACGACGAGACCGACGAGATTTTCCAACGGCCCAAGGATAAGCGGCTGAATGATTACCTCACCGGCATGTTCTCCTAGTCCGGGACATGCTTGAGGCCCGCGGCGGCCACGGTTGCCGCGGGACTGATTGGAGAGGCGGGTCATCTCTTGCGGGAGATGGCCCGCCTTTTTGCTCTGCGACCGAAACGACCACCACAAAGGGGACAGGCACCTTCGTGGTGGTTTGGGGTGGGGCTCGCTGCTATCATGGACAACGTTGAATTTCTACGAAGGAGCAGGGCATATGGCGATTCTTTTGGGATGCGATTCCATCAGCCTAGAGTTTCCCACCAAGCATATTTTCGATAGCGTGACGCTCGGCGTGGGCGAGGGCGACCGCATTGGTATCGTCGGTAAAAACGGCGACGGCAAGTCGACGCTGCTGAGTGTACTCGCCGGCACGCTGGAACCCGACGACGGCCGCGTGACGCACCGCCGCGGCACGACGATCGGATTGCTCGGCCAAAAGGACCAGCTTGTCGACACCGATACCGTGCATCATGCCGTTGTGGGCGACACGCCTGAGTACGAGTGGGCGTCGAGCCGCGTACGCGCCAGATTCTGGCCGGTCTTATTAGCGATGTGCCTGGGAGGGCATGGTGGGCGAGCTCTCGGGCGGTCAGCGCCGTCGCGTGGACCTCGCGCGCCTGCTGATTGGCGACTACGATGTGCTCATGCTCGACGAGCCACCAACCACCTGGACATGCGCACCATCAACTGGCTTGCGCGTCACTTAAAGGCCCGCTGGCAGCGCGGCCAGGGCGCCATGCTCGTGGTCACGCACGACCGCTGGTTCTTGGACGAGGTCTGCACCAGCATGTGGGAGGTCCACGACGGCCAGGTAGATCCCTTCGAGGGCGGCTACTCGGCATATATCCTGCAGCGCGTGGAGCGCGACCGCATGGCCGCCGTTACCGAGGAGCGCCGTCGCAACATGGCGCGCAAGGAGCTCGCGTGGCTAAGCCGCGGCGCCCAGGCGCGTTCCACCAAGCCCAAGTTTCGCGTTGAGGCTGCTCGCGAGCTGATCGCCGACGTACCGCCCGTGCGTGACGAGCTGGAGCTCAAGCGCCTTGCCGTGAGCCGCCTAGGCAAGCAGGTCATCGATGTCATCGACGTGGATGCCGGCTATGCGGATACCGATGGTGCGCCCAAGCAGGTGCTCACCGATGTGACCTGGCTCATCGGCGCGGGCGACCGCTATGGCCTGTTGGGCGAGAACGGCGCCGGCAAGTCGACCTTGCTCGACGTGATCCAGGGCAAGATTGAGCCGCGCGCGGCCGTGTGAAGATTGGCCAGACGGTGCGCTTTGGCGTTCTGTCGCAGCAGCTCGAGGAACTCGAGCCCTACATGGGTGACACGATCCGCGAGGTGCTCGGCAACTATAAGAAGTACTACGTCATCGACGGCAAGGAGACTTCGCCCGAGAAGCTCTGCGAGCGCCTGGGCTTTACGACACAGCAGCTCTGGAGTCGCATCGGCGATCTTTCGGGCGGCCAGCGCCGTCGCCTGTCGCTGCTGCTGACGATCCTGGACGAGCCCAACGTGCTTATCCTGGACGAGCCCGGCAACGACCTGGATACCGATATGCTGGCGATTGTCGAGGACCTGCTCGACGGCTGGCCGGGCACGCTGATCCTGGTGACGCACGACCGTTTCCTCATGGAGCGCGTGACCGACCAGCAGTGGGCGCTGCTCGACGGCCACCTGACGCATATGCCCGGCGGCGTGGACCAGTACCTGCGCCTGTGCAACGCTACCGCCGAGGGCGAGCCCGTGGGCGCGCCGAGTGCCAAGACCGGCACGTTCGACACCGGTGCCGCGGCTGCGACGGCCGATAAGCCAAGGCGAGCGGTCAGCCCAATGGCCTGTCCAACGCCGAGCGTCAGAAGCTTCGCCGCGAGGTGAGCTCGCTCGAGCGCAAAATGGAGACGCAGCGCGCCCGCGTTGAGGAGGCCGAGGCAGCAATGGCCCAGGTCGATCCCACCAACTACACGGCGCTGGGCGAGCAGCAGGCAAAGATCGACGAGGCCCACGCCGCCATGGACGAGTTGGAGATGGCGTGGCTCGAGGCGAGCGAGAAGCTCGAGGGCGAGGAGTAGGCGAGGATGATCAAGGCCGCGTTTTTCGATATCGACGGTACGCTGCTGAGCTTTAAGACCCACCGGATTCCGGCGTCGGCGCAGCAGGTGCTCGACAGCTTTCGCGAGCAGGGAATTGCGTGCGTGATCGCCACGGGCCGTCCGACCTACCAGATGCCGGACTGGCTGTTCGACCTGGGCTGGGATGCGTACATTACGCTTTCGGGCCAGCACTGCTTTGATGGCAAGGGCGTTTACCGCAGCTGCCCGATCGATCCGGACGACGTCGCGGCGATCGTGGACCAGGTGGCGCAGGGGTGCTACGACTCGCTGTGCATGCAGGGCGAGAACTCGTTTGTGAACCGTCTATCCGAGCGCGTGGTGACGGCCGGCAGCAACGCGGGAATTGTCTACCACGAGGAGCCGTTTGAGCACGCCTTTGACGCGCCGGTCTACCAGTTTTGCGCCTTTGTGGATCCGGCCGACGAGCATATCGTGACCGACGCCGTGTCGCATTCGCTCACCACGCGCTGGTGCGACCTGTTCTGCGACATTATTCCCGCTAACGGCGGCAAGGACCTGGGTGTGGCGGCGACGCTCGAGCGGCTTGGTATCGACGCGAGCGAGGCGATTGCCTTTGGCGACGGCGAGAACGACCTGTCGATGTTTGCCGCCGTGGGCACGAGCGTGGCCATGGGCAACGCGCAGGATACCGTGAAGGCCGCGGCGACCTACGTGACGACCGCCGTAGACGACGACGGCATCTACAACGCCGCCGAGCACTTTGGCCTGCTATAGCTACGGATTCGGCACTTGGGGACGTTCCTTTTGCGCCGGCAGTCGGGGGCACTCCTTGCGGGGCGTGTCCCCGCTTTGTTTTCGTCCCGTGCGTTTTGTGAAACACGGTTAACTTTTTAGACAACGTAGTAAGACATAGGCAACTTTTGCGGTAAAGTAAATCAAGCAAAAGTATCCAAAGGCTAACTAGAAGCCATCGCGAAAGGCGGCCCATGGCCCTGCGTGAATCTGGAGAAGACTATCTCGAATCTATTTATGTGCTCTCGGAGCGCCAGGGCGTCGTTCGCTCGATTGACGTTGCCGAATACCTGGGCGTAACCAAGGCAAGCGTCTCTAAAGCCATGGCGACGCTGGAAAGCAACGGCTACGTGGAGATGGGCAAACGCGATGTGCATCTGACGGAACGCGGTCTTGAGGTTGCCCGTCAAATGTGGGAGCGCCACTGCTTTTTCGTGCGGTTGCTCGAGGACGCAGGCGTTTCGGCAGAGGTTGCCTCGCAAGAGGGCTGCCACATGGAGCACTGCCTAAGCGAGGAGAGCTTCGAGAAGCTGAGGTCGATGCTCGCCAGGGAAGAGACGTCGAACTCAACAACGGAATCCTAACAGGTCCCCAGTAGCGCGGAGTTCGCGCAAAGCGCGAACCAGCGAAAAGGGGAGAGGGGGCTCGGACAATAACGAGCCCGACGCAGTCCAAAGTGCAGCAATCGGTGCGTGACGTCACCACAGCTGGGCTATCTCTGCGTCCCCAAAGAGGCGCGCCTCCCGCGCCGGAACGGCGCGGGACAGCGACCGGGATCAGTGGCCCCACCAACTAAGTCCAACTCAGACAAGGAACCCCGCCACCAAGCGATGCCCAAGAACCACCAGCAACGTCACCGCAGGCCGGGACCGGGCTTGGGTTGAAAACAATCCGCAGCGCGTGGCCCGCCTTTCCGTTGCTCCGCAGGAGCAGGAAAGGCGGGCCTCATGCGCGAGGACGTTTTCAAACCCAAGCCCGGTCCGGCCGGACGGGAGCACACGAGCGCTACAGGTTCTTGACACCCATCGCGCGCATGGCGTTCAGGATAGCGATGATCGCCACGCCTACGTCGCCAAAGACGGCAAGCCACATATTGGCGATACCCAGCGCTGCCAGCACAAGGATCAGCAGCTTAATGCCCAGCGCAAAGATTATGTTCTGCCAAACAATCGACATGGTCTTGCGCGCCACGCGGATCGCGCGGGAAATGTTGGACGGCTTGTCGTCCATCAGCACCACGTCGGCGGCCTCGATCGCGGCGTCGGAGCCCATGGCGCCCATGGCAATGCCACATCGGCGCGCGTAAGCACAGGAGCGTCGTTGATACCGTCGCCGACAAAGGCGAGCTTGCCCTTGCCACTTTCGGCCGCGAGTAGCGCCTCAACGCGCTCGACCTTGTCGCCCGGCAGGAGCTGCGCGTGGAACTCGTCGAGACCGAGTTGCTTGGCCACAGACGCTGCAACCTCCTCGCGGTCGCCCGTGAGCATGACGGTGCGGTTGATACCGGCGGCATGCAGGTCGCGAATCGTTTGCTCCGCATCGGCCTTAACGGTGTCTGCAATCACGATGTGGCCGGCGTACACGCCGTCAACGAGCACGTGGAGGATCGTGCCGACAACCTCACAGTCCGGTGCTTCAACGCCGGCCGCGGCGAGCATTTTGGCGTTGCCAACGACGACGTGCTTGCCGTCGATGGTTGCCGTCACGCCGTGGCCCGCGTCGTTGGCGGAGTCGCTCACGCGCTTGGGGTCGACCTCGCCCTGGTAGGCGTCGCGCACGGACTGCGCGATGGGGTGATCGGAGAACGACTCAGCAAGGGCTGCGACTTCGAGCAGCGACTGCTCGGTATAGCCAGCCTCGGGGTGCACCGCGACGACTGAGAACGTGCCGTTGGTGAGGGTGCCCGTTTTGTCGAAGACGATGGTGTCCACGTCGGCGAGCGTCTCGAGGTAGTTGGAGCCCTTGATGAGAACGCCCAGCTTGGACGCGCCGCCGATGCCGCCAAAGAAGCTCAACGGTACGCTGATCACGAGGGCGCACGGGCAGCTGACGACCAGGAAGGTCAGACCGCGCAGAATCCAGTCGGACCAAGCACCGGTGACCAGGCCGCCGCCGAGCGCGAGCACCGCGGCAGCGCCGGTGACGGCGGGGGTGTAGACGCGGGCAAAGCGCGTGATGAAGTTCTCGGTGCGCGCCTTCTTTTCGCTGGCATTCTCCACGAGCTCCAGAACACGCGCGACGGTTGACTCGCCAAAGGGCTTGGTGGTGCGCACGTGGATGAGCCCGTCATGTTGATGCAACCGCTGATGATATCGTCGCCGGTCTTGGCCGGGCGGGGGACCGACTCGCCCGTGAGTGCGGCGGTGTCGAGCTGGGTTTCGCCCTCGACGATGACGCCGTCGATAGGCACGCGCTCGCCGGGCTTGACCACGATCACGGTGCCGACGGCGATGTCATCGGGAAAGACCTGTTCGAGTGTGCCGTCGGCTTGCTCGACGTTAGCGTAGTCGGGCGCGATGTTCATCATGGCACTGATCGACTTGCGGCTCTTGCCCACGGCGTATGCCTGGAACAACTCGCCGACCTGGTAGAACAGCATGACAGCGGCACCTTCGGCCATGTGCGGGTCGGTGTCGGGGAAGAGCACCATGCAACAGCGCCGATGGTCGCGACGGCCATGAGGAAGCTCTCGTCGAAGGCCTTGCCGCGGCGGATGTTATTGAATGCCTTTTGCAGTACGTCGTAGCCGGCAATCAAAAACGGCACGAGGAACAGCACAAAGCTGGCGTAGATGTTGCCGGGCTCCCCAAATGCGATAGCGAGGGCGCCGAGCTCGTCGAGGGCATAAACAACGGCAAAAATGCCCAGTGCTACCAGGATGCGGTTGCGCTTGTGCTCAAGGGACTCTTTCTTCTTGCGCTTCTTCTTTTTCTTTTTGGAATCGGCGGCCGCCATGATTCAAACCTCCCATTTGAGTGTATGAACACTTGCTCATATAATTTCGCGAGCAAAGGCCGCGGCAAGCGCGGCCTTACAGGTCAACGTATGCGCGGGTTAGAGAATGATCTCGCAGTCCGGCTCGGCATCGGCGGTGAACTCAACGACGCGGTCCAGGACCTCGTCGAACTCGGCGTCGTCGGCTCGAGCGTCAGCTTCTGGGTCATAAAGTTGACCGAAACGGACTTGACGCCATCGAGCTTAGCCAGCTCGTCCTGAAGTTCACGCGCGCAGTTGGCGCAATCGATCTCGTCGAGCTTAAACTGCTTTTTCATGGTGGGTTCCTTTCCCTGTGTTAGCGGTCTGGGTGCCGGCCGCGCTGATACCGTGGTTGATTGCTATTCGCAGATATGGCTCATGCCCTGGTTGAGCATGGTGTAGACATGATCGTCGGCGAGCGAGTAGAGAATGTTGCGGCCGTCGCGGCGGAACTTGACCAGGTGCGACTGCTTAAGCGTGCGCAGCTGGTGCGACACCGCAGACTGCGAGGTCGCGGTCGCTTCGGCGATGTCAGCCACGCAGAGCTCGCGACCCATGAGGGCATAGAGAATCTTGATGCGTGTGGTGTCGCTGAAGACCTTGAACAGGTCGGCCAGGTCGTACAACAGCTCCTCGTCGGGAAGGTCCTCGGGCGAGCAGCTGGTGGGAATCACGGGCTCGGTGGCCTCGATGTCGGGTTTCGTTTCATCAACGCGGATGCTCATTGCAATATCCTTTCATATGAACATGCGCTCATATAACTTACTTCCGATTATATGAGCGCATGTTCATATGTCAATGACGTACAGGTAATTCGTCGCATAAAATGATGGGGAATAGTGGACGAGATTCCGGACTGAGCGGTTTTGATAGCCGATGCGGGGTGGGTGCCCCCGCGCCGTGCAAAAATTGGAGTATTCTGCAACTATAGGGGGTCCGTTAATCTATTCCAGGCCAAATAAAGCCGCTCAAGAGTTATCCAAGGGCGGTAAACAGACAAGGTCTTCCTCAAATGTTGCCTAACGTTCCCGTTCGATAGCGTTTTTGTTTTTCATTTGGATTAACTTGTGGGTGCTGGAGGGCCGACCCTGCTGAATACTCGCAATTTTGCACATCGCTAGGGTACCCACCTTGTTAGCCGGTCTAGCTTCCGGCCCCGAAGATTCTGCCTCGGGCGCGAGGCTGCTTATTTGGGCAAATGATGGGCTGTCGGATTCGACAGTCTGCATGTCATCGATTGCCGGAACTTCATTTATTGTCGGGTCATCCAGCGTGATGCCTTCGAGTGCTGCTTTTTCGAGGTCGATTCGTTGACGATCTTCGGAATCCTGGCGAAGCTGCTTCTGAATTCGCTTTTTCTCTTCTATAAACCTTCTGAGCACAAACTGTCTCAGGTTCTCTTGCATGATTTGAAAGTCTTTTGGCAGACGCGAGGGACGTATGCCCTCTTTCCGTTGGATCGCTCCATGACCCTAACGAAAGCGCTGGCATGCATAAAGGAATAACGACTGACGGTGATGATTCCGTATCCCATGGACGCAAGCGCATTCTTGCGCTCCTCATCGATGGCGCGGTCTTCTTCCGCGTCATGATAAAACCCGTTGTATTCAATGTCTGTGCGAGATTTCTTTAGATACGCATCCATAAAGAACTTTTTGCGTCTCGTGAGATTCTTTGCGGCAGCGGTGACCTGCACCTCGTAATCGGTCTCAATTCCCTTAATACCAAGCCCTCCTTCGCTTTTAGGCAGCGTTAGCATCATGACAAAGGCCGTTTCCATAGGAGACCGGCATCCGTCGCGCACACATTGGATCGCCTTTCGGGCAAGGGCCAGACCGTCGCATCTGGTAATGGAATTAAAGAACTGTTTTAACCTTTCGGTCGAGGTGAGCGCGAAACGCTCGTTATACGAGGTGGAAGAGTCGGTTCCAAGGGAGTAAGCGCCGCACAATTCAAAGTAGTACTCCACCAGTTCGCGAAAAGGGAGATAGGTGGCGGCCTGAAGTGCGCAAAGCTCAACGCCAACAATGAAGATGCCATCTTTGAGCTCTATAAAGCGTGAGTTCGAGAATCGTTTTGACGAAACGTGGCATTGACAGTTCGTTGCATAGCGCGCATTCTTGCGATCAAACACCATTACCTCGAGGCAATCATTTGCGTCGAGGGAAACATCGTGTTTGGTGAGCCATTCTGCGGCTGCGTCAAGGAGCGTTCCGGTGGGACATGATCCGTAAATCGCGGCAGGGTTACAGGGCTCGGTGTCTTTCGCAGAAGCCGAATGCGCGGCCTGGTAGACCGCTTTTGCAGTGGTATGTGACAATACGATACTCATGGTATATATCGTGTCAGCTAATGCCGTGTTGATGGCGCTGAGTGGGAAAGCCGTTTTAGGGGCCTAACCAAATGCTGTCCAAAAGCTTGACGCGATTATGGGCTGGCACGTCTAAAATCAATGTTCTCGCAGCTTAGCTATAGCATATAAAAACTCAATTGCTGCACATTTGATATCGATGCATCACCATCGACAACGAATTACGTGTCGGGAATTGGCCGAAATCGTTCAAAATGAGGGTTCAGAATTTGTGATGGCAGATCTATCTGTGGAACGTAGGGCGGCCCCGCTGCGGTGTTTCCCGCTGCGAGGCCGCTCGTGAGCAAGCAGTGTTTGTCTCAGACGTTGCTATTTCGCAAACAGGTTCTTGAGGTTGAACTCGGCCTGTACCGTGCGAAGCATGAGGTCGGTGTCGTCGAGGCCCAGGTGCTGCTCGTTGGCGTCGGCGGCGAGGGTTCCACGGCGGCGCGCCCAGTTCTCGAGCGCGGCTGGGGCGGACTCGCGGGGGAGCGAGCGCACGTCGGCGTCCAGGCTGCGGCAGATCTGGCGCGAGTCGATGACGATGATCTTGCCGGCGCGGCGTGCCTCGCGTAGCCGTCCAGGTGGATCTTGAACCAGCTGTCCTCAAAGGCGGCGTTGTGTGCCATGTACGGGTACTTCTTCATAAGCTTGAGCAGCTGCTTTTGCAGCTCTTTGTTCTCGCGGAACGGCTTTTTGCCGTCGATGTCGTCCCAGGTGATGTGGTGGATATTCGACAACGGCACATCCTCGCCGCGGTAGATGTCGGGCAGGCCGCAGTAGTGTGCCTCGGCGTCATGCGGGACGGCGTCGCTGGTGAGCTCCATGATCTCCCAGCCCACGTTGATGATATAGCCGCGCTCGGGTGCACGGCCGGTGGTCTCGATGTCGATACCGAGCACGGTGCCCTGGATGGGCTTGCGGGCGTAGGCCACGCCGAGCGCGTCGCGGTCGCCGCGGATTTCGCGCATAACGGACGCGGCGGTGCGCTTTTGCATCTTGCCGATGGCGGCGCAGGTGTCGGTATCGGACAGGCCGCGCGAGAGCGTCGCGGGCGTCACGTTGCGCAGACGCGCCTCGCCAATCTGGTCGCACAGGTCGCGGTTGCGGTCGGCCAGGTCGCGCACGGTGCAAAGTCGAAGCCGGGGTCGCCCTCGGCGGTAAAGTACTCGGTCTCGAGCACCTTGAGGGCCTCCTCGCCCTTCTGGCGCTCGGACTCCATGGCGCCGTGGTCGCCGTAGATAAACATGGGGATAAACGGCTGGCGCTCGTATTCGAGTGCTTGCGATACGTTCATATGCTACTCCTTGGACGGGCCGCGTTGTGCGGCTCGAGGCTACTGAGTTATGGCGAGATGATAGTTTACCATAGGCAACTATTGGCACCGCGCCCGGGACAACTACAATACCCTAGTTGACCGCTAGGACTTTTACAATGCTGCCGAAAGACACGAAAGGTTCCATCCGTCATGGATTTACTGATTGATATTCTGCTCGACGCCGGCAAGGACACGCTGTCGCTGGTGCCGTTTTTGTTGGTGACGTATCTTGCTCTCGAGACACTTGAGCACGTTGCGGGCGACCGCGTCAACGGCGCTATCAAGCGCGCCGGCGCTGCGGGTCCCGTGGTTGGCTCGCTGCTGGGCATGGTGCCGCAGTGCGGCTTTTCGGCCATGGCGGCCACGCTGTACGCCGGCCGTGTCGTGACCTTGGGCACGTTGGTGGCGGTGTTCCTTTCGACCTCCGACGAGATGCTGCCGCTGCTACTTGCCGAGCAGGTTCCCGTGCAGACTATGGCGATGCTTTTGGCTTCGAAAGCGCTGATCGCACTGGTCACGGGTTTTATCGTGGACGCTGCCATTCGCGGCCTGCGCCGTAACGCCCGCGCGCACGCGGCGATTCGCCGTACCGTGCTGGGAACCGCGGCCAACCCGGCCCACGTGAACTGCGCGCACGACGACCACAGCGGCGGTGACATCATCGACGAGGTGGCCGAGGCAGGCGTGAGCGCCGACCACATCCACGAGCTGTGCGAGCGCGACCATTGCGGTTGTGATGAAGACGAGGACGAGCACGAACACGGACATGGCCACGATCACGGTCATGAGGGCGAACATGAACACCATGATGGTCACGGTCACTCCCACTCCCACGAAGGGACGCCTGTCCTGTCGATCATCCGCAGTGCGATCTCGCACACCGTGCAGGTCTCGGTATTCATTTTTCTGGTGACGCTGATTCTGGTCGCCGTGCTCGAGACGTTCGGCGAGTCCGCGATCGAGCAGTTCCTGCGCGGCAACGAGACACTCGCTGTCCTGGGTTCGGCGCTTGTCGGCTGATTCCCAATTGCTCGGCGAGCGTGGTCATTACACAGCTGTATCTGGAAGGCGCGCTGCAACTGGCGCCGATGCTCGCCGGCACGCTCATTTCCGCCGGCGTGGGTTATCTGGTGCTGTTCCGCACCAACCGCAGCGCCCGCGAAAATGTCGTGTTCCTGATCATGATGTACGTCATCGGCGCTGGCTGGGGCCTTATCCTTTCCGCCTTTGGGTTCTAAGTGGATGTTTGGGGCATGCCGTAAAACTAGGACATGCCATAAATTCCACCGCCATGACCTGGGCGTTGGATGCGCGTCAATCGGCAAAACAAAAAGGTAGATTATTAGGCATGTCCCAAAAACCTACCTTGGTTAGTGCAGCAACTCGGTGAGGTTGCGTTTAAAGCGGGCGCGGTCTTCGCTGGTAAATGCCGCCGGCCCGCGAGTGCGTCCGCCGGCGCGGCGCACCTTCTTTTCCTCGTGGCGAATAAACAGCTGCATGTCGATGGTTGCTTTGTCGTAGACGCGCCCGCGCACACCGATAGCGGCGGCATCGCGCCCGAGCACCATGCTCGCCAAGCCAATGTCCTGCGTCACGACCACGTCGCCCGCCTGCAGGCGTTCGACAATGGCAAAGTCGGCGCTGTCGGCGCCCACGCTCACGTCGAGCGTCGTGACCCAAAAGCCGCGTCGCGCGTGCTCGGCATCGCGCGGGTCGTCGCGGCGAATGTGCCGTTCCAGGTTTTGCGTGCTGTTGCCGGCGATAACAACGGCGACGCCCGCCCGCCGCGCGCAGTCAATCGACTCGCGCGCGACCGGGTAGGCGTCTGCATCAATAAAGAGCGTTCGTGGCATCTAGCGCACCGGTTTGCCAAATTGAATAGCGCGAACAATCAGCGTTACGCCAAACACCAGCAGCGCGGCGCCGCTAAAGATGACGAGCATCTTGGCCGACCACAGCGGATAGATAAACACGAACATGCCGGCGATGATGGAAAGTGCGCCGCTCAGGATGGCGAGGGCGCGGTTGGACGAAAGCTCGGACTCCAGAATGGACATGACACCTTCGACAATCCAGCCAAAGCCGGCCACGATAACCACCATCGTGGTGAGCGTCGCGGTCGAGAAGGCCTGGTTGCGCAGGATTATGACGCCGCCCAAGATAATGAGTAGGTTGGAGATGATGCTCGTCACGCGCCAGCCGGTGGGCAGCAGCGGCTCAAAAATGGCAGTGAACAGCCTGATGGCTGCCGTAATCACAAAGTAGAAGCCCAGGACGGTCGTCAAAAAGACGAGGGACTTGGCGGGTGCAAAAAGCAGCGCGATACCAGCAATGAGCGCCACGACGCCCGTGATGGCGTAGATCCAGCGCACGGCCTTGACGGCTTTGCCTGCCATGCTTTTCTCGTCAAATCCAAACTGGCTCGATTTTTGGTCATCGTTCTTAAAGATGCCCATAATGTCTCCTTTCCGTGCGGCGTAAGCCTTGATCGTTACAACCAGTATCCCCTAAGGGCGCTGACGTATGGGTCGGGGAGGGCGAAACGTAACCCAAAGGCCCCGAATTGTTTCCGTTGTTCCCCACGTCGCGATTTTCTATTCAACAGGTGTAGAACATTGCAGCCCTGTTCGTTATTGCCTACGTTTTAGGTTAGATTTTCCTAAGGACAATTGGCTTGTATTGGGGGTCCCTATGAACGAAGCAGTTCCCGAGGCACCGTCGAGTGTCGAATCGATGGCAAAGCAAGGTTGCGAAAAGCTCGGTCTGGAAGCGTTTGATGCGCTGGTCCGTCGTGCCCGTACGTGCCGCCGTTTTGACGAGTCCATGCGCGTGCCGCGCGAGTTTTTGCTCGAGCTGGCGGAACTGGCGCACCTGGCTCCCTGCGGCGCCAATGCTCAGCGTCTGCGTTTTCACGTGGTGAGCGGTGCCGAGGATTGCGCGCGTGTATTTGACGAGCTCGCATGGGCCGGCGCACTTAAGGATTGGCCGGGTCCTGCCGAGGGCGAGCGCCCGACCGGTACATCGCGATTCTGGCTGAGCGCGCCGTTCCGGGCAAGCCTGCCGCTCCCATTACCGAGGTCGACACGGGCATTGCCGCGCAGACGATGATGCTCGCCGTCCGCAGCGCTACGCCCGAGGTGGCAGCCTGCATGTTCAAGGCCTTTACGCCCCATGCGATCGATGCCATGGGGCTCGATAACGACAAGTATGAGCTCAAGCTGATCATGGCCTTTGGCGTTCCGGCCGAGATACAGGTGATCGATGCGATCGATTCCAACCCCGATGGCTCCATCAATTATTGGCGCGACGAGGCACAGGTGCACCACGTACCCAAGCGTTCGCTCGCCGACGTGCTGGTGTAGCTGAGCGTCACCGCGGCGTGATCAGACGGTAAACCACCACAAAGGTGCCTGTCCCCTTTGTGGTGGTACGAGGGGAGGGCGTGTGGCAGATCTGTATTTGGTGCGGCATGGGCAGACTGAGCTCAATGTGCAGAGCATTTTGCAGGGCTGGCACGATTCGCCGCTTACGGCGCGCGGGCGCGAGCAGGCGCTGACGGCGCGTACGGCGTTTGCGGCGCGTGGCGTGGCCTTTGATCATGTGTATTCCTCGCCGTTGGGCCGGGCGCGGCATACGGCCGAGCTTATCGTTGGCGAGGGCCGTTCCATTGAGCTGGTCGATGACCTGCGTGAGTGGCATTTTGGCTCGCTGGAGGGCACATCAAATCGCGAGATGCCGCCGCAGCCCTGGGGCGATTATCCGGTGGCCTTTGGCGGCGAGTCGGAAGTGCAGCTTCAGTCGCGCATGGTCGCGGCGCTGTCCCGTATTATGGCCCGGCCGCAGCACGACTGCGTGCTGGCGGTTTCCCACGGCTCAGCCTGCCAGGAGTTTCTTGAGTATGTGACTGGCGGGGGAGAGCTACCCGACAACGGTGCCGTGCTTCATTTTGGCTATTGCGACGGGGCGTTTTCGCTCTTGGGTTGGTAACGAACGAAAGGACCCCTATGAATAAAGATCTGTATCTGGTCCGTCATGGACAGACGATATTCAACCTTAAGCGTATCATTCAGGGGTGGAGTGACTCGCCGCTTACGCAGTTGGGTTGCGACCAGGCGGCGCGCGCCGGCATGTTTTTACGTGCGCGCGGCATTGAGCCGATCATGCCTACACCTCTACGCTTCATCGCACCGAGCAGACTATCGCCAACTTGTGGCCGGGCTTGGCGTACGAGCGCCTGGACGGCCTGCGTGAGTGGTTCTTTGGCGACTTTGAGGCCGAGCGCGTGATGCTTATGCCGAGCGCCGTGGCGCGACTTCTATCGGCAGTTTGGCGGTGAGGGCCAGATCCAGGTGCGCACGCGCATGGTGGCGACGCTGACCGATCTTATGCAGCGTCCGGACCATACGTGCGTGCTCGCGGTAAGTCATGGCTCAGCTATCAAGGAGTTTTTGGACCACGTGCGGGGCGCGGCGGCCGACGAGCGCGAACGCGTGCCGGGCAACTGCTCAGTGCTGCATTTTGCGTTTGACGATGCGGCCGATACGTTTGAACTGGTCGAAGTCTTTACGCAGGAAGACTACGCGCGCGAGCTGGGGCTAGAGCCGCTCGTGGCGGCGGCAGGTCCGCAGCGTGGATAACGCTGACGTTGCGGCCCGGTTTACCGGCGTAATTGTTTGATGCGAAAAGGGCGGAGGTGCATGCGTTTGCTGCATCTCCGCCCCTTGTTTGTTGAGCTGCCGATTTTTGTGCTGGGCGGTCTGGTCTTGCTAGAACCGCGCGACCTGGTGCGTGAGCAGACCTGTCGGAACTTGCGGCGCGGCGCCGCTGACCTGCGCGGCGGGGAAGAGCACGGCAACGGTAAAGTTGAACGGCTCCTTGCCGGTGTACGTTCCGGCGGCACGGGCCTCATCGGCCAGCAGCTGCGACGCCCCGGTCAGAGCGGCGGCGTAGGCGGGGTCGTCAGTCAGTGCCGGCTCCGGTGCTTGGTCGAGCATAGCGCGGATGGCCCCGACGGCGTCCTCGCGCTTGACCTCCCACGCGCGGTGCGTAATGCCCGCGGG
>ENA-OQBJ01000303-OQBJ01000303.1-human-gut-metagenome-genome-assembly--contig:-NODE-303-length-26590-cov-3.474889_pt1 | contig 26590 bp, 28 predicted proteins | sample MGYA00242743_ERZ504545 | MGnify/ENA primary metagenome ERZ504545 (study PRJEB26092, sample SAMD00036252) | human gut metagenome | host: Homo sapiens | study: EMG produced TPA metagenomics assembly of...
TGAAGTATACGGAAATGTAACAGCATGCAAACAGCATACGGACAATGACGAATATACGTTTCCGTGTAGGAGGCTATGGAGAAGTTGTGGCCAGTTTTAAGGATTATGGCATCAATCGTTATTACGGTAATCCCAATGGAAACACCCGTGATCATCGGAACACGATTTCTATTCCGCGCTTTGTGCTGGCAATGGATTATAAGTTTACTCCGAAATGGATTTTGAGCGCAGAAATCGAATTTGAAGCCGGAGGAACCGGGTCTGCCATGGAGCTGGAGAACTCGGAAAACGGCGAATATGAAACGGAAATGGAAAAAGGGGGAGAAGTGGCCTTGGAGCAGTTTCATATCACCCGTCTTATTCATCCGGCTTTCAACGTACGGGCAGGACACATGATTGTGCCGGTGGGATTGACCAATGCACATCACGAACCGATTAATTTCTTCGGCACAGTGCGACCGGAGGGTGAAACCACCATCCTGCCATCTACCTGGCATGAAACGGGTATTGAGTTTTTCGGTACGTTGGGAAAAGGATATGCCACTTTCGACTATCAGGTGCTGGTGGTGGCCGGATTGAATGCCAACGGGTTCGACCGGAATACCTGGGTAGCCAGCGGTAAGCAGGGCTTGTTTGAGGAAGATAATTTCAATTCTCCGGGGTATGTGCTTCGTGTAGATTACCGTGGAGTGCCGGGGCTGCGTGTGGGAGGTTCTTTTTATTATTGTGCCAATACGGCAGGTAATTCCGACAAACCCAATTTCTACGAGGGACAGAAAGCACCGCTACGGATTTATTCAGGCGACTTGCAATACAAGAATGACTATGTGACCGCACGTGCCAATGTGGTCTATGGTAATCTGAGCAACTCAAAGTTTATTAGCAGCAAGAATGTACGTTTGTCGAACAATGCTTCTTACAGCCGCGTGGTTCCGGTAGCTAAAAATGCGGTCAGCTATGCCGGAGAAGTGGGTGTGAACCTGCGTTCCATTTTCAATCACAATCCCAAAGTTCCTGTGATTTATCCGTTTGCCCGCTATGAATACTATAATCCGCAAGAAAAAGGAGAAGCCGGGCAGACCATGGACTTGCGTAACAAGGTCAGCATGTGGGTGGCTGGATTGAATTGGTTTGCTTTGCCTAATCTGGTGGTGAAGGCAGACTATACTACCCGTCAGATTGGTACAGGAAAGATGTTCGGTACCGGACCGTATACCAGTGAAAATGAGTTTTCCATTGGCTTGGCTACATCGGCTGGTTTTTCAAGAAATGATTTATTAACTCCTAAAAAACTATTATGTATATGAAAAAGAATTTCTTTTATGCGGCAGCCTTGGCAATGGGGCTGACCTTTTCGATGACAGCGTGCAGTAACGAAGACACACCGACAGAACCGACCGATGCGGCCAACATTGACTATACGTCGGAAAACGCGACGAGCTGGAACAACTACATGAAGGCAGTAGTTACTTACTCCGCAAAGATGCTTCCGACTTGTATGGCTATTGGGCTACCAGTTACAAGGGAGGTGAAAGTTATGCTGTGACCTTTAAAAATCATGGGGCACCGTTCAACAGTGCAGGTTCTTGCGTGCAGCAAGTGATAGACGGTTGTGTAGACATAGCTAATGAGGTGGGAGAAACAAAAATCGGTGACCCATATTCTAAATACCAGGCAGGGAAGGTGACAGAAGCCCTCTACGCCGTGGAATCGTGGTATAGCTGGCATTCGCGCGAAGACTATTCCAATAACATCGTATCTATTTGTAATGCTTTCTGCGGCGTGCGCAGTGAGGCTTTGATTAGCGGAGCCGCTATTGATAAAACTCAGGTGGCTGCGCAATCTTTGTACACGGTATTGGTGAGCAACGGACAGCAGGAATTGGCAGATAATACTTTGTCGGCCATCAAGAATGCTTACGATAAGATTTTAGCCATCCCGCAACCGTTCCGTAACCATATCAACAGCGAACAGAGTCTGGCGGCTCAGGAAGCCTGCAGTGAACTGAGTGTATTGTTGAAAGATAAAGTGAAACCGGCTTGTGATGCATTGTCGGAAGCAGTGTTGAGTCCGGTGGTAAAGAACTACGTGGATGTTGTGGTATTACCTACTTATTCAGACCTGAAAGACAGAGTGGCTACTTTGTATGATAAGGTGAATACGCTGGCAGCCAACCCAACCAACCAGGCTTTCAAGGATGCTTGTGATGCGTGGATTAGTGCCCGTGAACCGTGGGAGAAGAGTGAGGCTTTCCTGTTTGGCCCGGTAGCCGATCAGGGACTTGACCCGAACATGGACAGCTGGCCGCTTGACCAGGCTGCCATCGTGAACATCCTGAATTCAGGGGATTACAGCCAGATGGAATGGAGTGGCGATTACTCTGAAGACAGTGAAGCCATTTCTGCCGCACAGAATGTACGTGGTTTCCATACCCTGGAATTTCTGTTGTTCAAAGACGGACAAGCACGTACGGTAGATTAAGCATGAAGATAAATTTTTGATGAATGACAGGCAGGGGAGTAAAGAAGGGGAAGCCCTCCCTTTACTTCCTCTGTATGTTTCCGAAAAAGAGAAGAATAAATGAGAATAGTAAAACTTTTGTTATACGGACTTTTCCCCTGTTTTCTATGGAGCTGTGAGAGAGAAGGAACCGACCAGCAGTACGTGGAGGTGCCGGAAGGCTTTGCACTGTCAGCCGGTACGGCTACTAATTTTCTGACTTCTTCGAAAGCTTATGATTTTGAAGCGTCGTGGCTGTCGGGTATTTACAGCAGCCGTTTCAACGACGGAGATGGATTGTATGACGATGTGCGTACCAGTAGTAATCAGGATGGTGGATTAGGTCCCGTGTATGCCGGTTATTCTTGCGGTAGTTGTCACCGCAATGCCGGACGTACCAAGCCTACCTTGTGGAGTGAAGGTGGCTCAGGAAATTACGGTTTTTCTTCCATGTTGGTATATATCACCCGAAAGAACGGAGCCTTCTTCCAGAACTACGGCCGTGTGCTTCATGATCAGGCCATTTATGGGGTGGAACCGGAGGGAAAATTGTCAGTGAAGTATGACTACCAGACATTCGAATTTCCCGATGGAGAAACTTATGAGCTTTGCAAACCGACCTATACCATTACGGAGTGGTATGCCGATAGTATCCGTCCGGAAGATTTGTTCTGTTCTGTCCGTATACCGTTACGTCATGTGGGGATGGGGCAGATGATGGCACTCGACCAGAAAGAAATCGAAGCATTGGCTGCCAAAAGTAATTACCCTGAATACGGCATTAGCGGACGGTGCAATTATATCAGTGAGCGTGGAGTAACTCGTTTGGGACTTTCGGGCAACAAGGCACAGCATGCCGATTTGACGGTGGAATTAGGATTCTCCAGTGACATGGGGGTGACCAACAGCCGTTATCCTGAGGAGATATGTGAGGGACAGATACAGATGGATCAGGGCAGTATGATGGGACTTTCGTACGACCAGCTGGACGTGTCGACCGAGGACATGGAGGATGTGGACTTGTATATGCACTGCCTGGGTGTGCCGGCCCGCCGGAATGTGAATGATCCGCAGGTACAGAAAGGAGAACAGAAATTCTATGAGGCGAAATGTCACCTTTGCCATGTGACTACGCTGCATACAAAAGTAAGAGGAGCCACACTGCTGAACGGTACGGAACTACCGTGGTTGGGCAATCAGACCATCCATCCGTATTCTGATTTTCTGCTGCATGATATGGGGTCGGAAATTATGGGTGTGGGTTTGAACGACAATTACGTAAGTGGTCTGGCCCGGGGGAATGAATGGCGTACCACTCCATTATGGGGCATCGGCTTGCAGGAAGTGGTGAACGGACATACCTATTTCCTGCACGACGGACGCGCTCGTAACCTCGTAGAGGCTATCATGTGGCACGGAGGAGAGGCGGAAGCTTCGAAAAACTTGTTTAAGCGCATGAGTAAGGAAGACCGTGATGCCTTGATTGCGTTTTTAAATTCACTTTAATCATTAAGTATAGAAACTGATAACTTATGAAAAAAATACTGACTGCCTTGTGTCTGTCTGCGTTAATGCCATTGACAGCACTGGCACAACATGAAGAGGATACGGAAAATGGTATCGTGTCGTTGGCTGGGAGAGAAGGATTTACCATCGCTTCTAAGAAAGGAGATTTTGTGTTCAAGCCTTATCTGTTAGTGCAGACAAGTGCCAACTTCAACTGGTATGATGATGAAGGACTGGACAAGGCCTATAATCAGGACAATGTGGCTAACTCAGGCTTTGCTATTCCTTATGCAGTGTTGGGCTTTACAGGGAAAGCCTTTGGCAAAGTGTCGTTCAATCTGTCACTGAATGCAGCGGCTACGGGCGCAGCCTTGTTGCAGCAGGCTTGGTTCGATGTGGAGCTGAAAAAACAGTTTTCTATCCGCGTGGGTAAGTTTAAGACTCCTTTTTCGCATGCTTACCTGACTACGTTAGGAGAAACCTTGATGCCCTCCTTGCCGTTGTCGCTGACCGCTCCAGTGATTCTGCCCTATTCGTTGAATGCCGTGACTCCCAATATCGGAATAGGATTCGACTTGGGAGTGGAAGTACACGGGCTGCTGGCGGATAAGTTTGGTTATGAAGTGGGACTTTTCAATGGTACGGGTATTTCGGTGAATACGGCAGGAAAGACCTTCAGTGACGACTGGCACATTCCTTCCTTGCTTTATGCCGGACGCTTTACCTATATGCCCAAAGGAGTGATGCTCTCTACGCAGGGAAATCCTAACCGGCTGAACGAAGACAAGTTGATGCTGGGAGTATCCACTTCATTGAATGTGGAGAGTGAAAATGAAAGTACGAACGATTACCGTGCCGGACTGGAGTTTGCCATGTTGAAAAGAAAACTCTATCTGGGAGCGGAAATGTATTACATGCACGTGGGCTTTACCAAACGGCAGAAAATTGACCAGGGGTATCACTACCTGGGTGGATACGTACAGGGAGGCTATTTTGTGACTTCCCGCTTGCAAGCTACGGCACGTTATGATTTCTTCAACCGTAACGGAATGGATACAAACGGATTCATGAATATGCCGGCCGTGGGAGTAAACTATTTCTTTAAAGGCTGCAACCTGAAACTACAGGCTATGTATCAGTTTGTAGGACGCTGGGGACACGATACACAACTTGACCGTGACAATGACGACTTGGGTATAGCGACCCATAATGCCACGGTGATGCTTCAGTACACGTTCTAAAGAGGAGGGTATGATGAAAAGAAATGTGTATGGATGGATACTCTTGGGGCTGGGAATCCTATGCTTGGTCTCCTGCGATGAAGGACGTATCTATGAAGCGGTGCCTGCTACGGCAGAAGGCGGACGTACGGTGAAGTTCACCGGAAAGGTAACGGGTATGGATACCTGGCCCTCCGGATATACGGTAGCTGTAGCCGGTTTTGATGCGAAAAGTGAATATGCACTGACCTCTGCCAATGTGATGCCTTCGCAGATAGGAGAAGATGGTACGGTCCAGGTGGTGATGTCGGGAGTGACAGATGAAGTCACTCAAATCGAATTGTGCGTGATTAACCGCATTCGAGAGCGGGTAGTGACCTTTGCCAGGGTCGATTGCTCGGAAACGGCAGAAGACACGATTCGTATGGACGTGGGTGCACAGCAAGTCGGCATGTTCCAAGCTGTGCAACAGCAAGTGTTTGATTCCCGCTGTGCCAGTTGCCATGGAGGAAGCACTTCAGCGGCAGGGCATTTGTTCCTGACTACAGGAAAAAGCTATGAACAGCTGGTAAATGTCCCGTCTGTAGTGAATCCGGAAGTCATGAGGGTGAAACCGGCAGATGCGGAAAACAGCTTTTTGTATCAGGTACTGCATGAAAACGGTCACGTGCACCATGACCATCAGGACATTCTTTCGGCTGAGTCGGTATTATTGAACTTGATAGATGATTGGATAAATGGAGGTGCCAAACCTTGAATATTAAAATAGTATGAATATGAGCCACAAACAACTACGAAACCACAAGTCACAAGAAAATACATTAGTAGAAATTTCACGTTTTGAACCGGCTGAAGGAGTCGCTGAATACCATGTGATGATTCATGTTACCCAGCCTTCTTTGACGTATCAGGAGCAATTGGATACTTTGCTCGATACCTATTATCAGCTGTTGGAGAATGAGTTGAAGGGAGCTGTTGCTGTGTTCAAGCGTTATTTTTTAAGCGATGCTGCCAATCAGGCCGACTGGCTGGCGGTACAGGTGCCGGAAAGCTCGGTCTGTGCCTGTTCGATTGTGGAACAGCCCCCACTGAACGGAACAAAAATAGCTTTATGGGTATATCTGCAATCCGGTGTGCAATGTCGTGCGCTGGAAAGCGGATTGTTCGAAGTGTCACATGGGGCTTACCGCCATCTGTGGGGTGGTTCGGCTTGTAACCGGGCGGCCAATTCAGAATACCAGACTCGTTTGCTGCTGAATGATTATATCCTGCAACTGATTGCACAGGGAGGGCATCTGGCCGAGAACTGCATTCGTACCTGGTTTTTTGTACAGAATGTAGATGTGAATTATGCCGGAGTGGTAAAAGCCCGTAACGAAGTGTTTGTGACGCAGGGGTTGACACCACAAACACATTATATAGCCAGTACCGGTATCGGCGGGCGTCATGCCGATACACAGGTACTGGTACAGATGGATACGTATGCCGTATTAGGTATCCGTCAGGAACAGATTCATTATTTATATGCACCGACTCATTTGAATCCTACGTATGAGTATGGAGTAAGTTTTGAACGTGGTACGTATGTGGATTATGGCGACCGACGTCAGGTTTTTATATCCGGTACGGCCAGTATCAATCACAGGGGTGAAGTGGTGTATCCGGGCGATATCCGGAAACAGACCGAACGCATGTGGGAAAACGTGGAGGTCTTGTTGAAGGAAGCAGAAATGTCGTTCGATGACATCGGACAGATGTTGGTTTACCTGCGCGATGCAGCAGATTATACCATAGTACGGGAGATGTTCGACCAGCGTTTCCCGGAAATACCAAAAGTGATTCTATTGGCTCCTGTCTGTCGTCCGGGTTGGCTGATAGAGATGGAGTGCATGGGTACAAAAATGATGAAGCATACACAGTATCCTGATTTTTAGTTTGTATGAAAGAACGTCTGTGGAAAACGTCTGGGTAGTTCTTTATGTGGTGCTGATGGGAGTATTGGCCATAGCTACTTTTTTAGAGCATGCATACGGAACAACTTTTGTTCAGACACATATATATCATGCTTGTTGGTTTTGTGGCTTGTGGGGTGCGTTGGCTTTTGGGCTTGTGCGGGCATGTGGCAAATGCCGGTTGTGGAAGCGCCTCCCGGTCTTGTGGTGGCATGGCTCTCTTTTAGTGATACTGGGAGGGGCCATGCTTACCTACCTGACAGGTGAAAAAGGGTATGTACATCTGGTGCAGGGGCAAGAAGTGAAGAGTTTTATCCGGACTTCCGATCAGCAAACGAGGGTGTTGCCTTTCAGCCTTTCTTTGGACAGCTTCAGGGTGGTTTATTATCCGGGAACGGAAGCTCCTTCTGATTACAAGAGTTACGTGGGTTGTAAAGTGAATGGACAATGGAAAGAAGAGGTAATTTCAATGAATCATATTCTTTCTGTAGAAGGTTATCGTTTTTATCAGTCATCATACGACCCGGATTTGTCTGGAAGCTGGTTGAGTGTAAACTATGACCCTTGGGGAATTGCTGTGACCTATGCCGGGTATTTGTGTCTGGCTTTCTCTTCTTTATGGCTGTTAGGTAGCCGGAGGGAGACTTTTTTCCGCTTGTTACGTCATCCGCTATGGAGAAAAACGGGACTACTATGGCTGGGAGTATGTGCTTTCCAGTTGACGGCTCAAGCTCGTCCGGTCAGTGTCCTGTCCCGGCAGGATGCGGAAAAGCTGAAGATGCGTCAGGTGATATACCACGACCGTGTGGCGCCCTTCCATACTCTGGCCCGTGACTTTGTAATCAAGTTGAGCGGAAAACCTTCTTATCATGGCTTGACGCCGGAACAGGTGGTGGCCAGCTGGTTACTTTATCCCGAAGAATGGCAGCACGAACCGATGTTTCGGGTGAAAAGTGAACGGTTGAGGCAGGAATTAGGATTGAAATCGGAGTATGCCGCACTGGTAGACTTGTTTGATGGAAAGACCTATCGGTTGGAGGGATTGTTGCAGAGACTACAGGACGAAGTGCGAAATACGCATGAGAAAGGCTGGTTAGAGAACCGTCAGGCAAAAAAAGTTGGAAAAAGAAGTGTTGGAACTGGATGAGAAGGTCGGTATGGTACTGATGCTTCAGAAAGGTACTTTTATCCGTCCTTTGCTGGAGGATGGAAGTGTCACTCCGTTATCGCCGTTAAGAATACGTGCAGAGATTTTCTATCATGCGGTACCGTTCACTAAAATTTTGTTTATGGCTAATCTTTCTTTAGGCTTGCTGGCTTTGGGATGGTGGGTCTATTCCTATGTGATGCAAGAAGGCGATAAGGCAAGAAACTGGAGGAGTAGGTGGCGACGGATATGGGTGTGGGCTGTATGGATGGCCTGTCTGTTTCATTGGACTTCTTATTTGCTTCGTTGGTATATTGGAGGACGGATTCCTTTGGGAAACGGACATGAAACGATGCTTTTTTTAGCGGGATTTCTGTTATTGTGTACTTGTATCTGGCAGCGGCGGTTCTCGTTTTTGCTTCCAACCGGTTTATTGCTTTCCGGTTTTACCTTCCTGGTGGCTTATCTGAGCGAGATGAATCCGCAGATAACCCCGTTGATGCCGGTATTGCTGTCACCCTGGCTGAGTCTGCATGTATCATTGATTATGGTGTCGTATGCCTTATTTGCTTTGATGTGTCTGTGTAGTATCCTGGCATTGAGTATTCGGCGGCATACATGGCAGCGGCAACGGCTGACTTTATTTTGTCGGGTCTTGCTTTATCCGGCAGTGTTGTGCTTGGGAATTGGAATTTTTATCGGTGCGGTATGGGCCAACGTGTCCTGGGGGAGCTATTGGGCTTGGGATCCGAAAGAAGTCTGGGCTCTGATTACTTTCATGCTTTATGGAATGGCTTTTCATGTGCAAAGTATCCCTCGTTTCAGAAATCCGTACTTTTTTCATTGGTTTTTAATCGTTTCGTTCTCTGCCATACTGATGACCTATTTCGGCGTAAACTATGTACTCGGAGGAATGCACAGTTATGCCGGATAAGTGATAGCTTTTTATCCTTTTGGGCGAATGATTTGTTTATTGATAGTTTTTCATTACCTTTGGATAGTGAATTTAAAAATGGACGAAGTATGAAATCTTTGAATTATGCATTAGTCAGTTCGCTCTGTGCATTAGTTATCGGTATATTATTGGTCACATGGCCAGATGTAGCAGTGAGTTACCTGGTAATTACTATCGGGGTGTTGTTCCTTATTCCCGGACTGGTCGGATTGTTTTCTTATCTGGCCTTGTTGAACAAGAGTAAGGTAGATGCTCCTCGTCCGGGGTTTCCTATAGTTGCGTTAGGCAGTACACTTTTCGGTGTATGGCTGATTATCATGCCTTCTTTCTTTATCGGGGTGCTGATGTATGTGTTAGGCATTCTGTTGGTTTTGGGTGGTATCAGTCAGCTGGCTAATCTGATTGCAGCTCGTTCATTTATGCCGGTTCCATTTGGGGTGTATGTAGTGCCCGTATTGATTTTGGCAGCGGGAATTACGGTCTTGTTCAATCCGTTTGCTACGGCTGAGATACCTTTTATTGTGTTGGGAATTTCTTCCATTGTATATGCATTGATGGATATGTTCCGTTTGTTGCGTTTCCGTAAAAAGAACAAGAACATACAAGATGTGACACCTATAGAAGAAATTAAGGAATGAAGCGATTTGACAGGCTTGATTTATTGCCGGAAGGCCAGGATATGGTGGCTGGTATAGACATGACGGGTGGTTTTTACCGCTTGTTCCAGAATTCAGCGCCTTTTCCGGGGTGTGTTTTTCTGCTCTGTCTGAGGGGAAGCTGCCGGGTGAAAATCCATTTGACATGTTATGACTTGAAAGAAGGGTCTTTGGCCATTATATTCCCGGGAGTATTTTTTCAGATTCAGGAGCAGAGTAAGGACTGCCGGTTTATTTTTTGTCGGTTTTTCCAAAAAGCTGATAGAAGGAGCCAAGTTGTTTTCTTATACCGTGGAGTATACTCCTTATATCTTTGAACGGCCGGTAATTGAGATGAAGAAAGATGTATATGAATTGTTCCGGGATAGTATCCGTCTCTTGATTCGCCGACAGAAGATAAAAGAAGAAATGAGCGGAATGCAGATCAGTTTGATTTATACGCAATTACTCCTTTCTTTAGGTGGCGTATATAAGAAAAGAGGAGAGGAGGAAGATTCGCGAGATATAATCGAAATCAAGAAATTGTAAAGGAGTTGGTTCGTATTATTGTGCAATATTATAAAACGGAACGCAATGTATCTTTCTATGCCGAGAAGTTGCATCTTTCGCCTCAGCATCTGAGTACAACGGTGAAAAAAGTTACAGGAAAGACCTTGACCGACATTCTTTCTTCGTTCATCATACGCGATGCACAGGCTAAGCTCCGTTCTACGGATATGACAGTACAGGAAATAGCCTACTCGTTGAATTTTTCGGACATTTCCTTCTTTGGGAAATACTTCAAACGTTATACGGGCATGTCGCCCAAGCAGTATCGGAACATGTAAAAACAATAAGGGCAGGTGTATTTGTTTACGCCTGCCCTTATTGTTTTTTGAGGATTATCTTTTATCCAAACATTGGAGTGATATATTGTGTCAGCAAGTATCCTCCGCCTACCAGCCAGATGTAAAGCAATCCTGCCAGCAAGAACGGTTTGGCACCAGCTTGTTTGAATTTCTCCAGACTGGTATCTGTACCCAGTGCCGTCATGGCCATTGTCAGCATGAAGGTATCGATGTACTCAATGGCACCGTTTAGTGGAATATCTTTTACGGTTTCGGCACCTGTGAGGTATTGCAACAAGGAGTTCAGACAGATGATACCGATGAATCCGAATGCAAACCAGGGAATAGTGATTTTGCTCTTTTCGGCTTTACCTTCAGGATTTGTTTTTTTCCGTCCTGCCAATGCAAAGCTCATGATGACCAGTACCGGTGCCAGCATCATGACGCGGATCATCTTGGTGATGGTAGCTGTTCCGGCAATTCCTAATGAATCGGTCGGGTCCATGGCATTTCCGGCTCCTGCTACGTGAGCAACCTCATGCAGGGTACTTCCTGTGTAGATGGCTACTCCCGTATCTCCCAGTGCATCCAGCATACCGGCACGGTACATAATCGGATAGAGGAACATGGAAATGGTTCCGAAAATGACTACCGTAGATACGGCAATGGCCGTTTTATGTCCTTCACATTTTACCACCGGTTCTGCACCCAGTACGGCTGCTGCTCCACAGATGGCGCTACCTGTGGCTGTCATAAGAGAAGTATCTTTGTCCATTTTCATCAGTTTACCCAGCCAGATACCCAGGAAAATAGTACCGGCTACGATGATGGCATCGATAACCACTGCGGGGAGTCCTACAGCGGCTACTTGTGTCAGTGTCAGACGGAATCCGTAGAGTACGATACCGGCACGTAGTACCTGCTTGGTGCAGAACTTGATACCTGGAACCCATGTTTCAGGCAGTTTGTTGCGCAGGCTGTTGGCATAAAGCATTCCCAAAATGATACCCACAATCAGCGGACTGCAAGAAAGACTTTTCACGAAGGGTATTTCGGCAATGTAGAAGGCTGCAAAAGAAAATAATGCAATCAATAAAATACCATGGAGGGTATTGGCTCTGTTTCCTTTCTTGAACATATCAGTTTATTTTTTAGTGATTTTGATTTTATTTCGGGCGCAAAGATAGAAGATTTCCATGGAATGTCCTATTTACATTTTTTTATGCGTGATAACCAAAAGTAATAATGTGTATTGTCTAGGCCTTTATTCGGTGGTTTTGTGCTTCTTGCTTTTTATGCTATCTTTGCATGGAATTAAAAATGGAAAAGAAATGAAATTATTGATCAAGTCATGTCTGGCAGTAGCTTTATTTGCTGGCATCTGTCTGGTTGGATGTAAGGAAAAGGACATGTCAATGAAAATGAACAATCCGCGCAATATCAGGGGAGTCATCAGCTATAAACGTTCGTTCGGAGATTTGAATGATGTACAGCTGCTACAGCCAAGAAAATAGGTATTCGTCCTATCAGTACCCGTGAAGAGGCGGAAGAAATGAAGGACCGGTTGATTGAAATTGCCGCTTGTGAACGCTATGGTCTGGATTCTTTGACACATTCAATTCCCTACCTGATACCTCAGGCCAGTGCGCTGCTGGATACCATTGGAGTTAATTTCTTGGATTCACTGGAAAACAAAGGACTGAACCCCAATAAAATCATTGTAACGTCCGTGACTCGTACGAAGGATGACGTAAAGCGTCTGCGGAGAACCAACGGAAATGCTTCGCTGAACTCCTGCCATTTTTATGGAACTACGTTTGATGTGAGCTGGAAGCGTTTTGAGAAGGTAGAAGACCCTGATGGCCGTCCTATGCAGGATGTAAGTTCGGATACATTGAAGCTGGTGCTGTCGGAAGTATTGCGTGACCTTCGTAAGGCAGACCGCTGTTATGTGAAATATGAGTTGAAACAAGGTTGTTTCCATATTACTGCCCGATAATTCAAGAAGTTATGTTCAGGTATTTTATTTATTTGGCCTACGACGGTACTAACTATCATGGCTGGCAGATACAGCCGAACGGAAGCAGTGTGCAGGAAACGCTGATGAAAGCGCTGCATACTTTCTTGCGGGATGAGGCCATTGAAGTGGTGGGGGCCGGACGTACGGATGCCGGAGTACATGCCGCCTGATGGTGGCACATTTTGATGTGGAATGGATGCTGGATGAAGATACGGTGACGGATAAACTGAACCGTTTGCTGCCGCCGGATATATCGGTGTACCGTGTGCGGAGAGTGAATCAGGATGCGCATGCCCGTTTTGATGCGACTTATCGTACGTACAAATACTACGTCACTACACAGAAGAATCCGTTTAACCGGGCATATTGCTGGCGTTTGTTCCAGCCTCTGGATTTTGCAAAGATGAATGAGGCAGCACAGACCTTGTTCGATTACACGGATTTTACGAGCTTCAGTAAATTGCATACGGATGTGAAGACCAATAACTGCAAGATTATGCATGCCCACTGGGATCAGGTAAGCGAAACGGAATGGGTATTTACCATTCAGGCAGACCGCTTCCTGCGCAATATGGTTCGGGCCATTGTCGGTACGCTGGTAGAAGTAGGCCGCGGCAAACTTTCGGTGGAAGGTTTTCGGAAGGTGATAGAAGAAAAGAACCGCTGCAGTGCAGGTACATCCGTACCGGGACATGCACTCTTCCTGGTCGATATAGGCTATCCGGATGAATTATTTCCGCTGGGCTAGTCTTTTTCGGTAAGATATTTCCAGAAACGGACCGGCATATCCTTTTTGTGTTTTACGGGATTCAGTCGGGATTGAATACATACACTGTGAAAATAGCTTTTCCAGCCCTCCTGGAAAAGCTTTTCATTTTTATCCAGCAGCTCATCTTCCAACTTGCCATGTCGCAGGAAGGCAGCACGAGAGTCTTCAAATGTAATTTCGCTGACTTCTTTCAGGTCGTAATAGTAGCCGTAGTGACGGCGTGCATCGTAGATATCCACGGCTGATCGGCAAACCGGTCGCGAAAATGATGGATGGTCAATGGATAGACGTTGTAAAGAGGTTCCATGATACCGAAATATACCTGGTCGGCTGTTTTTTGAAAGCGCATGAACTGAAGTACCCTCATTCGCTCGTCCGCTACTTTTTTGCTGAGCTGATACACTCCTAACACATCCGGGTCTGCGAAATTTTGTTCGATAGAGGCTGGTGCATCGGTTACTTTCCGCATGTAGCGAAAAAGGAGCATGGCAGCTTCCGGTGTCTCCGAGAGCCAGCAATAGGTAAGGGAGGCAAGTGCTCTTCGGGAAAGTTTACGTGATAACAGTTTCCAAACCCGTTCTGTCTTTTCCGCATCTGTTACCACCTGATGTACCTCCTCATGAAAAAGCGGAAGCGGGTCCTTCTCTGCAAGTAGCAAGTCGGGAAAAGTCCGGCGATAATATGCATCGAATAAGGCGGTAAGCAGACCTTCAAAAGTGGAATCGTATTGAAAAACTATCATGGTTTATGAGAATTTCGTATCTTTGTGTATAGAGGATTTCAGGGAGCAAAAGTAGTAAAAACGATAAACTGAAACAAAAGGAACAGTTTTTTGTTATATAATAAAAACAGATTGAATGATGAATTATAAATCTATGCTCTTGGGACTGATGGCCACAGTGGCCGTCTTCCAGTCACAGCCTGCTCAGGCTTGCACAGGTATCACCTTGACAGCAAAAGACAGCACACGCATTCTTGCCCGTACCATTGAATGGGGTGGAAGTGACTTGAACAGTTGCTATGTGGTAGTGCCACGTGGTTATACGGTTCAGTCGTATGTGCCCGGCGGACAGGATGGCATGAAATTTACGGCAAAATATGGATATGTGGGCCTTGCGGTAGAACAAAAGGAGTTCGTGGCAGAAGGTTTGAACGAAGAAGGTCTCTCTGCCGGTCTGTTCTATTTCCCGAATTACGGACAGTATGAAGCGTATAAAGCAGAATATAAATCGTCTTCCATTGCCGATTTGCAGTTGGTTTCCTGGGTATTAGGCAACTGCAAGACGGCGGATGAAGTGATGGAAAGCCTGAAGCAGGTACATGTAGTGGCCATTGACCCGCGTGCATCGACTGTGCACTGGCGTTTTGCTGATGTGTCAGGACGTCAGGTGGTATTGGAAATCGTAGACGGTGAATTGCATTTCTTTGAAAACAACTTGGGAGTACTGACTAACTCTCCAGGATTTGAATGGCAACTGACCAACCTGAATAATTACGTCAATCTGTATCCGGGCAGTGCCAACCTCAGTCGTTAGGGAATGTGGCTCTTCGTTCTTTCGGAGCTGGAAGCGGATTCTTGGGTATTCCCGGTGATGTGACTCCTCCTTCTCGTTTTGTACGGGCTGCCTTTTATCAGGCTACAGCTCCTGTGCAGGACAATGCCCGTCAGACCGTACTTCAAGGATTTCATATTTTGAACAACTTTGATATTCCATTGGGAATTGAGTTCGCGGAAGGGAAAGTGCCTGTCAATATCCCAAGTGCTACACAGTGGACTTCGGCCACGGATATGCAGCATCGGATGATTTATTATCGTACCATGTATAATTCTGCTATACGTAGTATTGATTTGAACAAGATTGATTTTCAGCGTGTCAAGTACAGAGCGGTACCATTGGATACCATAAAGGAACAGCCTGTAATGGAAGTTTCTATTCGCTGAAAAATGTAGAATGTATAAAAGTAAGGAAGCTGCCTTCACTCGTTTGTGGGGGCAGCTTCTTCTGTATCTCCAAAGTCGAAACTCAGCTGACGCTCGTCTATCTTCTTGCGAGGAGTAGGGAGCAGAAGTTTCCGTATTCCGTAGGCACCTAACTCATGAATGGTCTTGTCGGGCAACTCATTACAGGTGATGAAGTATTTGGCCTTCTTCATGACGGCTCCCATCTTCTTCAGTTCATAGAAACCGATGCGTGAAAAACGGCGGGAAGCCACAATCAGGCGGGCGGATTTTACTCCGATGCCCGGCACACGCAGGATGGCTTCATAATCGGCGGTCTGTATATTGACGGGGAAAAACTCCGGATGGCGAAGAGCCAGGCCAGTTTCGGGTCAATCTCCAGGTCCAGATTAGGACTCTGGTCGTCCACTATCTCGTCTACCTTGAACTGATAGAAGCGTAGCAGCCAGTCGGCCTGATATAGACGGTTTTCGCGTACCAAAGGTGGTTGTTTCAAAGTAGGAAGTCGCTTGTCATACGTATTCACCGAAATATAGCCTGAATAATACACTCGTTTCATGGTAGGTTCTTCATACAGCGAAGAAGATACCTGCAAGATGTCCTTGTCAGTTTCGGGGGTGGCTCCTACAATCATCTGGGTACTTTGTCCGCCAGGAGCAAAGCGGGGAGTGTGACGATAGTGCTTGCGCTCTTCCTGATAAGTCTGTATGCCTTGCTGGATGTATTTCATCGGGAGATACACACTTTGGTGGTCTTTTTCCGGTGCCAGCAGTTTTAAATTCTTTTCTGTCGGGATTTCTAGGTTGACACTGAGACGGTCGGCATATAGTCCGGCTTCCCGTACCAGTTCTTCACTGGCACCGGGGATACTTTTCAGGTGGATGTAACCATTGAAACGATGTACCAGCCGCAGGTCTTTGGCCACCCGTACCAGGCGTTCCATGGTGTAGTCGGGATTGCGTACCACTCCCGAACTAAGAAACAGTCCTTCTATATAATTCCTCCGGTAGAACTCCATGGTTAGCTCCACCAGTTCTGTAACGGAAAGGGTGGCTCGTGGAATGTCGTTGCTCACCCGGTTGATGCAGTAGGCACAATCGTAGATGCAGTAGTTGGTCAGCATAATTTTGAGCAGGGAAATGCAGCGTCCGTCTTCTGAAAAGCTATGACAGATGCCCCATCCTCCTACTGTATTGCCGACTCCTCCCCGTGTGTTTTTGCGGGAAGTACCGCTGGAAGCACACGACACGTCGTATTTGGCGGATTCAGTCAGGATTTTTAGTTTTTGTATTACCTGTTCGTTCATTTCCCTTTTATTTTCAGATTTAAAGGTAGAGAGAGTTGCGGATATGTGCAATGCTTCTGTGAGATTTCTCGTAAAAAACGTACATAATGTGTGTAAAACCGAACAGAGTGTCCGATATCGGACACTTCTTAAAATTGTTTTTATGTTGTAAACCAGTCGTTTATTGTTTTGGCATGGATGTTGCATTCAGAAAATGCGGATATAACGTAAAAATATGGATCGGGAAATATCAAAAGAAGTACGAATAAAGGCACGCAATAAGAAGCTTATACAATATGGTAGTATTGGAGCCGGATGCGTGATATTGTTGGTTTTGCTTTTTTCATGGACGCGCAGCAGTGTGAAAGAGAGTGAACTGGTGTTCTCAGAAGTGACCAGAGGAACCATTGAGGTGAGTGTAAGTGCATCGGGAAAAGTAGTACCAGCCTTTGAAGAAATAATCAATACTCCGATTAATTCGCGTATTGTGGAGGTGTATGGAAAAGGGGGAGACAGTGTGGATGTAGGTACTCCGTTGCTGAAACTGGATTTACAGAGTACCGAGACTGAATATAAGAAATTGCAGGATGAGGACCAGATGAAACGTTATCAGCTGGAGCAGTTGGAGATTAATAACCAAACGTATCTCAGTGATTTGGAAATGCAGGTAAAGGTATCGGCTATGAAGCTGAACCGGATGAAGGTGGAATTTCGGAACGAGCAATATCTTGATAGCTTGGGTTCTGGTACGACCGACCGGGTGCGGCAAGCGGAATTGAATTATCAGACGGGCAAGCTGGAATTGGAACAGCTTCGTCAGCAGTTGGATAATGAGCGGCAGGTGAAAGCAGCGACTTGAAGGTTAAGCAGTTGGAATATGAGATTTTCCGTAAGGAGATGGCGGAGATGAAGCGAACCTTGGAAGATGCGCAGATACGTTCACCAAGGAAAGCCATTCTTACCTATATTAATAATCAGGTGGGAGCGCAGGTGACGGAAGGTACCCGATTGGCTGTGGTTTCAGACCTGAGTCACTTTAAGGTGGAAGCAGATATTGCCGATATTTATGCAGATCAGGTCATGGCAGGAGGACGGGCCATCGTAAAGATAGGCAATGAAAAACTGGAAGGTCAGATAAGCAGTGTGACGCCTTTATCTAAAAATGGAGTGATTTCTTTTTATTGTGCAGCTGTCTAATGACCATCACCGCCGGTTGCGTTCGGGACTGAAAGTGGATGTGTATGTGATGAATGCCGTGAAAGAGGGCGTATTGCGAATAGAGAATGCCAGTTATTATGTGGGAAAAGGAGAGTATGAACTTTTTGTACGGGATGGAAAAGAGGAACTGGTCAAGCGGAAGGTGGAACTGGGAGATTCTAATTTTGAATATGTGGAGGTAGTTTCCGGACTTCAACCGGGCGACCATGTGGTAGTCAGTGATATGAAAGAGTATAAGAATAAGCATAAGATAAACTTGAAACACTAAGTTTTATGGATTGGCAAGTTTGAGATAAGATAAAGATGAAAAATACGTTGATATGGTACAAAATTTAATGAGAGTGAAAATTTTATGAGAATGCGAAGAACCTATTTGACACAAGCTTTTACGTTACTGAAGCAGAACCGTCTGTTCAGTATGCTCTACATTGCTGGTACAGGGCTGGCCATTGCGATGACGGTTGTAGTAGCAGTAGTTTATTATGTGAAACTGGCTCCCATATATCCTGAAAGGAATCGGGACAACACGTTGTATCTGACTTATGTCAGTTTCAAGTCCGAGCAGAAAGCAATGACTTATCAGTCCGCTTTGTCGTATCGGGCTTTGCAGGAATGGATTTATCCGCTTAAGAATGTGGTGGAGGTTTCTGCACGTTTCGGCAATGCGACGGACTATTATGTACAGCCTGCCGATCGGAGTGGCGATTTTCGTCCGGTACAGAAATTGGTAGACCCGGCTTTTTTCCGTATCTATGAGTTGCAGTTTCTGGAGGGACATCCGTTTACGGAGGCCGATTTGGCAAGTGGTATTCATACGGCCGTGATATCCGATGACATCGCCCGTCGTCTGTTCGGTACTACCGAAGGCGTTGTGGGACGTTCGTTTTCAATGGATTATGTGAACTATCGCGTATGTGGAGTGGTACGTGGAGCCAGCTTCTTGACCGGCCAATCGTATGCACAGATATATGTGCCTTATTCAGTCGGCTTGAATTATAAGGAACCCAGTACCTCCAGTTTTCCCTATTGTGGTCGGTTTAATGTTACTTTTTTAGTAAAAGATAATGCACAGGCAGAAGCCTTACGCACTGAAATCAGGGATTTGGTCAGAAGAGTAAATGCACAGTATAAAGGGCAGTGGCAGATGGAGTTATGGGAACAGCCCACTTCGCATACACTCAGTGTGTTTAAAGATTATCCGGCCGATACAAGTTTTAGTTCCTGGAAGGTGGCAGGTCATCTGATTCTGATGCTACTGGTACTTTTGATTGTACATCTTTAAACCTGAGTGGCTGATAGCCAGCCGTATGGAGAGTCGTCTGTCGGAGATGGGAGTACGTAAGGCTTTTGGTGCTAGTAAGAGTACATTGTTATCGCAGGTGATGTGGGAAACTTTTTTCTTACGTTGGTAGGAGGCTTACTGGGGTTGTTGGTGGCATGGAGTATGCTTTATGTGGGTCGTGAATGGATTTTTATGTTGTTCGATTCGTGGCCTATGGATATTGCCGAAGGAGCTAATCTGTATGTATCAGGTGAAATGCTGTTTGCACCGGTAGTGTTTATTGTGGTGTTTGTGCTTTGTCTGATACTTAACCTGTTGTCTGCTTTGTGGCCGGCATGGACATCATTGCGCAAGCCGATTGTGTATTCATTGTATGAAAAAAGATAATCTGAAAAATAGTTGGTGGATATGTGGAAATTGATTTTGAAAAATCTTTGGAGCCGTCGTCGTCGTAACGGATGGCTGCTGGCTGAACTGATATTAGTGGCAATTCTTTCTTGGTACATTTTCGATCCAGTGATGGTGGTGACCTATGAGCGACATCTTCCGTTAGGCTATGATGCAGATCGTCTTTGTATGGTATCTGTGGGTATGCTTCCTCAGGAGGCTCCCGGGTATGAGCCACAAGCAGCTGATTCGGCTTCGTTGATGCAGACTTATTTGAATCTGGTGGACCGTGCCCGGCAGCATCCCGATGTGGAACAGGCAACTCCCGTTCTTTCTTTTGTGTATCCTGGTGCGATGGGAAATGGAACTTCCAGCTTTATAGCGGAAGGTGATTCTGTGGCTCATACGGCTTTATTTATCGAATTTTTGCCTCATACCCATTTCTTTGAAACCTATGGCTTCCAGTCTGGCAAGGGGAGTATGAGTGCGGCTCAGTTGTCCGATTTGGACAATGGGGACTATTATATCATGACGGAAGATTTGCTGGAAGGTATGTTCCGCACGCACATATATCGCAATCAGCGTTGCTGGAAAGTGAATGGAACAGATACTTGTTATACGGCGGTGAAAGGAACCGTGAAATCATGTAAGTATTTGAGTAACAAACGTCCTGTGCCGATTGTATTTATGCCCCTGCAGAATCCGGATATACGTTCCAGCCTGGACAATATGAGGATTGTTGTTCGTTTGAAAGAAGGAGTGCGTATGGAGCGTTTCTTGCATGATTTTCGTTCTTGGATGCTTCGTCAGCTACGTATCGGGAATCTTTATGCCCGCGAATTGCAGTCATACGACGAAATCAATGCGGCACGTGAATTCAGTGATTCTACTGTGCTTTATCGTCGTAGTCTAAGCATAGCCTTGTTCTTCCTGGTCAATCTTTGTCTGGGAGTGATTGGTACTTTCTGGATGCAGACTCGTACCCGTCGTGAAGAAGTGGGCGTGATGCTTTCTTATGGAGCGACACCGCATCGCATTCGTCTGTTGCTTTTAGGAGAGGGCACGGCACTGACCACACTGGCTACCTTCATAGGCTGTTTCATTTATCTGCAATATGCATTTAGTGAGGGACTGAATACGGGAAGTTCTTTGATGGAAGCTGTTACACCCAGTTGGGTAGACAATTTTGGACTTCATTTCTTCTTTGTATCGCTGATGGTGTACGTGATTCTGCTGCTGGTGGTATGGATAGGTATTTATATTCCTGCCCGTCGGATAAGCTCCATTTCGCCTACGGAAGCATTGAGAGATGAATAAAATATGGAAAGATTCGTTTGAATGCGAATATAATAGTAAACTTTTAAATAAGATGAGTATGAATATGATAGAATTAACCGGAATCAACAAGATTTACCGGACCAATGAAATAGAGACTCAGGCATTAGAAAATGTGAATCTCATGGTAGAAAAAGGAGAATTCCTCAGTATTATGGGGCCTTCCGGATGTGGAAAATCTACTTTGTTGAACATCATGGGACTGCTGGATGCCCCTACCAGCGGTATTATTCAGATTGCGGGGGTGAAAGTAGAGGGAATGAAAGACAAGGAGCTGGCAGCTTTTCGCAACCGGAACTTGGGATTTGTTTTTCAGTCGTTCCACCTGATCAATTCATTGAATGTGCTGGATAATGTGGAACTTCCTTTGCTCTATCGTGACGTTTTCAGCGAAGGAACGTCGCGACTGGCCGAAGAGGTGTTGCTCAAAGTGGGGTTGAGCCATCGTATGCATCACATGCCGTCACAACTTTCGGGTGGACAGTGCCAGCGTGTGGCTATAGCCAGGGCCATTGTGGGAAATCCGGAAATTGTATTGGCTGATGAACCGACCGGTAACCTGGATTCCAGGATGGGAGCGGAAATTATGGAAATTCTGCACAAGCTTAATCAGGAAGATGGGCGTACCATCATCATGGTTACCCACAATGAGGAACAGGCTAAACAAACGTCACGTATCGTGCGGTTCTTTGATGGCCGGCAGGTAGGATAAGGTGAAATGGTTGATAGGGGAAGAGTGGTGTGAAGGATGAACATTGTATGACAAAATGAATCGAAGATTATGAAACGGAACCTGCTGATTTTATTTTCTCTTTTTATCTGTTGTAGTAAGGGAGTGACCGCAGTGCCGATGGGAGAAACGCATACATTGACACTGGAAGAAGCTATCATGCTGGCACGGGTACAAAGTGTGGATGCGGCTGTCGCTTTAAACGAACTGAAAACGGCCTATTGGGAATATCGTACTTTCCGTGCAGAGCTATTGCCGGAAGTGAACTTTACGGCGACTCTTCCTTCCTATCAAAAAGGTTACACCTCGTACCAGCAGAATGACGGTTCCTATACGTATGTACGAAACAACTACATGCAGATGAACGGACAGTTTTCCATCGACCAGAATATCTGGTTTACGGGAGGTACACTTTCATTGAATACTTCCCTCGATTTTCTGCGGCAGATGGATGGCGGTTCTGACAATCGTTTTATGTCGGTTCCACTGGCTTTGACCCTGAATCAGCCTGTTTTTGGAGTGAATCAGACAAAATGGAACCGTAGGATTGAGCCGGTGCGTTATGCGGAGGCTAAGGCGGCTTTTTTGAGTGCGACGGAAGAGGTCACAATGACCACTATCAATTATTTTTTCAATCTGTTACTGGCCCGTGAGAATGTAGCTATAGCTAAGCAGAATCTGGAAAATGCGGAAAAACTGTATGAAGTGGCCAAGGCTAAACGGCGAATGGGGCAGATTAGTGAAAATGATTTGTTGCAGTTACAATTGAATGTGCTGGATGCACGTTCTGCGCTGACCTCCAATGAAAGTGCCTTGAAGAGTCACATGTTTACCTTGCGTTCTTTCTTAGCATTGGGAGAGTATGAGGAGCTGATACCTCAGATTCCGGATTCAATACTCGAAATCCGCCTGGACTATGCAGATGTGCTTTCCAAGGCCTTGGCCAATAATTCATTTGCTCAAAATATTCGTCGCAGGCAGTTGGAAGCCGATTATGAAGTAGCCAAGGCCAAGGGAAACATGCGTGAAATCACGCTGTTTGCTCAGGTGGGATTTACAGGAACAGACCGTCGTTTCGATACGGCTTATCGTCGTCTGAAAGATAATCAGGTGGTTGAGATTGGTTTTAAAATTCCGATTCTGGACTGGGGTAAACGTCGCGGACAGGTAAAAGTGGCACAGAGTAACCGGGAGGTTACTGAGAGTAAGCTACGTCAGGAAACCATGAATTTCAATCAGAACCTGTTTGTATTGGTAGAGCAGTTTAACAACCAGCAGACTCAGCTTCATTTGGCCGATGAGGCTGACCAGATTGCCCGTAAGCGTTATCATACCAATGTGGAGACTTTTCTGATAGGTAAGATTTCTACACTGGATTTGAACGATTCACAAAGCCAGAAGGATGAGGCCCGCCGTAAACACATCAATGAATTGTTTTACTACTGGTATTATTATTATCAGCTACGCAGTCTTACACTTTGGGATTTTGTGGCAGGAACGGGCATAGAGGCCGATTTTGAGAAGATTGTGAAGCATTGACCTCTTGCTATTGTAAAATTATATTTACTTTTGTCGTGTTATGATACTGATAATAGATGATGATAGTGCCATTCGCTCTTCGCTGAGTTTTATGCTTAAGAGAGCGAAGTATGAGGTACAGGCTGTGTCTGGGCCTAAAGAGGCAATGGAAGCGATACATTCTGTGACACCGCAATTAATACTGATGGATATGAATTTCAGCCTTTCGACCGATGGGGCAGAAGGGTTGGTTTTATTGAAACAGGTTAAGTTGTTTTGTCCGGATGTGCCGGTTATTCTGATGACAGCTTGGGGAAGCATTCCGCTGGCTGTACAAGGAATGCGGGCTGGTGCTTTTGATTTTATTACCAAACCCTGGAACAATGCGGCGTTGATGCAACGTATTGAAACGGCTTTGGAACTGACGTCCAGGGAGGAAGTGGCCGATACTTCGACCACGGAAGACGAGGATTTCGACCGCAGCCACATTATTGGCAAGAGCAAGGTGCTGGAAGCTGTGCTGGCAACGGTGAAGAAGGTTTCCCGAACAAGTGCTTCGGTGCTCGTAACAGGTGAGAGCGGTACAGGAAAAGAGCTGATTGCTGAGGCGATTCATTTGAATAGTTTGCGCAGAAACAAACCTTTTGTGAAAGTAAACTTGGGAGGCATCTCTCAAACTTTGTTTGAAAGTGAGATGTTCGGGCACAAGAAAGGGGCCTTTACCGATGCGGTGACCGACCGGAAAGGACGTTTTGAACTGGCCGATAAAGGGACGATTTTCTTGGATGAAATTGGTGAACTGGATTTGTCGTGTCAGGTAAAGTTGCTGCGGGTGCTACAGGAGCAGACGTTTGAACCGTTGGGGGAGAGTCGTCCGCGAAAGGTAGATGTACGGGTGGTCTGTGCGACTAATACTAATCTGGAGCAGATGGTGCATGAACACACGTTTCGTGAGGATTTGCTGTATCGCATCAATTTGATTGCGGTTCATCTGCCGGCCTTGCGTGAACGGCGTGAGGATATCCCTTTGCTGGCCCGTCATTTCGTGGAAAACAGATGCCGTGAGGACGGGTTGCCGTTGGTGAAACTTTCCGAAGATGCCTTGGAGTTTTTAAGCCGTTTGCCTTATCCTGGGAATATCCGGGAACTGAAGAACCTGGTAGAGCGTACCTTGTTGGTGTGTGGAAAAGATTGTCTGACGGCAGAGGATTTTCAGTCACAGTATCATCCGGCTTCAGTTGCTACAGACGCTGTTGCGAATGCAAAAGGACTTACATTGGAGGAACTGGAAAAACGTACCATTCTTCAGGCGTTGGATACGCATGATAATAATTTGACTCAGGTAGCTCTTTCACTGGGTATCAGCCGGGCGGCTTTGTATCGTCGCCTAGAAAAATACGGCATTTCGTTTAATGATTGATCAGAAGGCTTTATGAGGTTGAGAACGCTGTTTTTCCTGCTGGGCTTGTTGCTCATATTGGCGTGGAGCATTTTGTTATTTTTCACCCTGAATACAAAGAGCATGCTTTTATATGTGGGCGAAGGTGTGATTTCTTTTAGCCTGATAGTCTTGTTCTATTTTTATCGTAAAGTTGTAAAACCGCTCAATAGCATTGCAAGTGGAATGGACTTGTTGCGTGAACAAGATTTCAGCAGCCGTTTGGCTTCGGTAGGTCAGGCTGAAGCAGACCGCATCGTGGAGATGTTTAACCGGATGATGAATCAGTTGAAGAACGAACGTCTGCGTTTGCGTGAGCAGAATCATTTCTTAGACTTGTTGATTAATGTATCACCCATGGGGGTGATTATTTTGACTTTCGACGAGCAGATATCTATGTTGAATGCGGCGGCGTTGCGGTTTTTGGGATATGCTTCAGTCGAGGAATTAATGGGAAAACGGCTGGACGAACTGGATTCGCCCTTGGCAGAAGAAGTGGCACGTTTACCTAAGGATACCACAGATACCATCCGTTTAAGTGATGCCAAAATTTACCGCTGCTCCCGGCTTTCATTTGTGGACAGAGGGTTTGCTCATCCGTTCATATTGGTAGAAAGTTTAACCACCGAGGTGGTGAAAGCAGAGAAAAAGGCCTATGAGAAGGTGATTCGGATGATAGCCCATGAGGTGAATAATACCACAGCCGGCATTACTTCTACTTTGGAAACCGTTGGAGAAGCATTGGAAACATTGGAGGAAGAAACTGACGATTTGCAGGAAGTGATGAAAGTTTGTGTGGAGCGTTGCTGGGGGATGAGTCAGTTTATTACCAAATTTGCCGATGTAGTGAAGATTCCAGACCCCAATATAGAGCTGGTGAGGCTGAATGACCGGGTGATAGCTTGTGGAATGTTTATGGAAACAATCTGTCGGGAGCGGCAGATTACGCTGCATAATGAGTTATGTGTGGAGAACCCGAAAGTGTGGATTGATACGGTTCTGTTTGAACAGGTTCTGGTGAATATTATTAAGAATGCGGCAGAAAGTATCGGGCAGGGAGGGGATATTTTTATTCGTACATCAGTATCTCCGGTCATGCTTGAAATTGCCGATTCCGGAAAAGGTATCAGTAAGGAGGTGGAAACGAAATTGTTCAGTCCGTTCTTTTCGACCAAACCTAACGGGCAAGGTATCGGATTGATTTTCATTCGGGAAGTATTGACCAGACTGGGGTGTACATTCTCTTTGCGGACTTATGCTGATGGTCTGACACGTTTTCGTATTTCATTTCCAGAACGACGTCCGGAGCAAGGGAAGGACACGGATAAATATACATTGTAAACGCTTTCTGAAAAATGGTAGAAGGTTCTGTGGAATAAACTTGTCAGTCACGGCTTTATTGTCTAATTTTGCAGGCTGTAATTCGATTTAACGTAAAGAAACATGTGGTTATTACTGGCTTTTTGCTCAGCGGCGTTGCTGGGCTTTTATGATGTCTTCAAGAAAAAATCATTGGCAAACAATGCGGTTCTTCCGGTACTGGGACTGAATACGCTTTTTTCGAGTCTGATTTTTTTACCGTTTATTTTAGTTTCGTACTTTCATCCGGCGGCGTTGCAGGATACGCTTTTCTACGTGCCTTCAGCAGGTTGGGAGGTGCATAAGTTCATTATCCTGAAATCGTTTATCGTGCTTTCTTCGTGGACTTTCGGTTATTTCGGTATGAAACACCTACCTTTGACCATTGTCGGCCCCATCAATGCTACCCGTCCGGTCATGACGTTGGTAGGCGCCTTGCTGATATTTGGTGAACGCCTGAATGTGTACCAGTGGATTGGTGTGCTGATGGCCATCATTTCGTTCTTCATGCTGAGCCGTTCGGGAAA
>ENA-OQBJ01000304-OQBJ01000304.1-human-gut-metagenome-genome-assembly--contig:-NODE-304-length-26585-cov-3.007181_pt1 | contig 26585 bp, 29 predicted proteins | sample MGYA00242743_ERZ504545 | MGnify/ENA primary metagenome ERZ504545 (study PRJEB26092, sample SAMD00036252) | human gut metagenome | host: Homo sapiens | study: EMG produced TPA metagenomics assembly of...
TGGGTATAGAAGTAATTCGCGCACAAGCATTGATAGAGGATGGAGTGTCTATCAGTCGTCTGTCATACGCAAGGTCTTAAAGACGGTGATATACAACATGCAAATCATTATTTAGGCTATCACTATTACCTGGATGGAACTGTCGTGGACGGATATAAAGTAGGACGCAAGTTAGGCTTTCCTACAGCTAATCTTCTCCCCTCCTGCCCCGATAAACTAATTCCCAAAGAAGGAGTATATGCTGTATATGCGTATATTGACGAAGTACGTTATGCCGGCATGCTGAATATCGGTCATCGTCCAACAGTTGACAATGGATCCAACCTAAGTATTGAAGTTCATATACTCAATTTTTCAGGCGATATTTATAATCATCATATGCGGATAGAGTTTATCGAATTTATCCGTCAAGAACAAAAATTTGATAGTCTGGAAAAGCTGATTACCCAACTGAATACAGACCGTGAAACAGTATCCCGCTTGCTACTGCACAGTTAAGGAATTATTCAGGTATTAAGACAAAAAATATCCCCGACATCTTTTTATTTAAAGAAATCGGGGATTACAAAAAACTATGATAACAAATTACAATTCCTTAATGCTGACAGCTACACCTCCACTCGGAGCAAGACGTTGTTTCAATTTTGTCTTATTAGTTACTTTCTTTGTAGAAATCACATATTCCTTTGGATTTGTACGCCAGTCAGCTGTTTTTCCATCGGCATAAATAGTTGCCTGATATTTTTTCCCAGCCGGAAGGAAACTCAAATCAATAACGGCTTCACGACTGTTTTCATCAGTAATTCCACCAATATACCATTCGTTCTTACCTTTTGCCTTACGGGCAATAGTGATATAATCACCCGGTTCAGCTTCCAAAATATATGTATTATCCCAGTCCACAGCTACATCTTTAATAAATTGAAAAGCATCTGGATATTTTTCATAATTCTGATATAAATCGGCTGCCATCTGAAGAGGACTGTACATCGTTACGTAAAGTGCAAGCTGTTTAACCAATGTAGTACCTAATTTAGCTTTGTTTGAGCCATAAACAGAAAGATCACCTTCAAAGATTCCCGGAGTATAATCCATCGGACCACCCATCAAACGGGTAAATGGCAAGATAGTCTGATGATCCGGACGGATTCCATTGAAGGACTCAAATTCCGTTCCACGTGCTGATTCTTGAGCTATCCAGTTAGGATATGTACGATACATACCAGTAGGACGTACAGCCTCGTGTGAATTAACCATAATATGATATTGTGCCGCTGTTTCTGCTACTCGATTATAATGGTTCACCATCCATTGTCCGTCATGATGTTCGCTACGCGGAATGATAGGACCTACGTAACCGGTCTTTACAGCATCATAACCATTTTCTTTCATAAAGCGGAATGCATCATGCATCTGACGTTCGTAATCGGCAACCGATGAGGTTGTTTCATGATGCATAATAATTTTTACTCCTTTTGATGCAGCATAACGCTGAAGCTCTTTCACATCAAAATCCGGATAAGCTTTAGTGAAACTATATATAAATTCCTTGGCATAAGCGTAATTGTCTTCCCAGCCTTCGTTCCATCCTTCTACCAATACTGCATCAAAACCATTTTTCGCAGCAAAATCGATATACTCTTTCACATGAGCCGTATTGGCACCATGATGTCCGTTCGGTTTCAACTTAGTATAGTCAGTTTTGCCGATTACGATATCTTGCGTATCAGTATAAGCCCATGTAGAACCTCCACCTGTAAAATACTCCCACCAAACACCAACATACTTGGTTGGCTTAATCCAGGAAGTATCTTCCAACTTGCAAGGCTCATTCAGGTTTACAATCAAATTCGAAGCCAGAATATTTCGAGCGTCATCACTTACAATAATCGTACGCCACGGACTGGTACTACCTGTCTGAATGTATCCCTTTGTTCCGTTTTTATCGGGAGTAAGGTGTGAACTCATCAGGAAAGTCTGTGCATCCAAATTCAGGTGCATAGCTGGATAATTAACTAAGGCAGCCTCATGAATGTTGATATAAAGTCCGTCATCCGACTTCAGCATCAAGGGTGTCTGTACAGCAAGATTAGGTGAAGGCGATTTACAGGCCAAAGCCTCATCACGTGCCTTGTCTATCAACTGCGGAACCTCCGACAGTTTAGAAGTTGTTATCTGAAACTCATTAGTATCATAGTCAGCCGGAATCCAGAATGCCTTATGATCACCGGCCAACTGGAATTCTGTTACTTCTTCATTAATAGTAAAATGGCGCAATTCCTTCTGTACCGGGAACTCATAACGGAACCCTAATCCATCATCGAACAAACGGAAACGGATATTCAGCAACCATCCCGTACCTTCTTGCTCCAAGGCAACAAACAATTCCTTATGATTATCACGAATAACACTATTCTGCCCCCATACAGGATTCCAAGTCGTATCGGAAGCATCCTCTTTTGTTTCTACAATACGGAAATTTTTGCTGAAATCGAACGATGGACGTATCTGAAAGCCCATCTTGCTTTCTTTTATTACATCCTTTCCTTTATACTTCAATGAATAAACCGGAGTTTTGTCAGCCGACAAATGAAAATCCATAACCAGATTTCCGTCGGGTGAAGTCAATGTTTGGGCTAAAGAAAATCCCACGCCAAACAGACAGATCATAACACACAGAATAAGTTTCTTCATAATATCTCTATTGATTAACGAAATTAATACTTTTGTAAATATAACAATTATCTGCTGATATACACTTACCGTACTTTTGAAAACTTCTTTATACCTTCAAAAAAGGCTTATCCAAAACATCCTCATCATAAATCAGAAAATATTTATTGTTTTTCGATAAATATTTCTGATTCTCTTTTGTTCTTTAAAAATAATATCTACATTTGCATATCGAAAAACGATAAATATTTATCGAAAGCTAACACAGAAAAATAATTAAGAACCACAAACACGATGCAATTATGAAAAAGACATTATTAAGAAAAGCAGCTATGGCAAGCCTCTTCACCCTGATGACACTGACAGTCACAAAGGCAAACGCAAAAGGAACTTTCATTATGGAGAAACAGACAACGGTTTGATTGTTTCTACCCTGAATGAGGACGGCAAAACACTTACTCCAAAATGGAAATACGAGTACCAGTACGACGAACAAGGACGACTGACCGAGAAGAAAGCATATCGATGGAATTTGCAACAACAGATGTGGACACCGGCCTATCTGCTCACTATTACATCGAACGACTCGATATGTATCATGGATTATGCCGAATGGAACAAACTTTTTTTGTAACTTTGAGCGTAACCGCCAACAAAGTGTTTATTATGTAGACAGTTCGAACACTTTATTGACTTATTATAGCCGTTCATCCGCCTGCGGAATAAGTGAAAATAACAAATAACTAAAATTCAATTATTATGGGACGCACCATCAAATTATTGCTATACTACTTTGCCTACCAACTGGCATTCATGGGAGTTTTTCTGTGCGGATATATGATCTTCCATCATACCACAGAATTACCTCAATCTACCGACTCTACTTACATCACCCTCATCTTACTGGCACAGGTTCTATCTACAGCCGCTGTAGGTATCCATCTGATAGTGGGAAAATATGTACCACTCGACCGAAAGACTTGGGCGTATTATAATTCCGGTAAAGTTCTGATTGCCGCTATCCTATTAATTGTAGGTATGGGATTGTGGAGCAATTACCTGAACGAGCTGGCCGACTTGCCCAATAACATGCAGGAAATTTTCGCTATGATGATGCAACATCCACTGGGAGTCGTGGCAATCACCATCATGCTCCTGTTGTAGAAGAGCTATTATTCCGCGGAGCCATCCAAGGACACCTGCTGCGCAAATGGAAGAAACCACTTTGGGCCATCGTTGTATCGTCACTGATATTCGGTATCGTACATGGCAACTGGGTACAAGCTCCTTTCGCTTTCGTGGTAGGTCTGGCCTTAGGCTGGATTTATTATCATACAGGTAGTCTGCTTCCCGGCATATTGATGCACTTCGTCAACAATAGTACTGCTGTTTTCAGCTTTTGGCTTTCCGATGATCCGAATGCCACAATGGTTTCTACCTACGGTCTCGAAGGAGCCGCACTCATGGCTGTTGCAGGAGCGATACTTACTTTCGTATGTATCAAGTACATCCAAAAACAACTTCCACAACCTGCAACATGGAGAGAAGAACAACCCACAAGTACAATCGAATAATACCCCGAATTTATGAAACATCTCAGCATATTAGGTATATTGGCCATTTTTGCCTTAGCTCTAAATCTCTATTTTGCCATAGGCAGTAATTTTAATGATTTCAAACAAGGATTTGAAGATGGACAAAAGAGCTCTACTTACGACACACAAGCAGATTCACACGGATTTAGGGCAGAAATAAGAGTTACTCCTATCTCCACTCCAAGTGATAGTCTGAATTTACAATTACCCGGTAAAACTGTAAAAGCGCCCTATCAGGTTTCAGAAGTTACCTGTCTGATCAAAGAAACTCCGACAATGCTAATCACTATAATATTTTCAGCTTTGGGAGTCATCGTATTATCTGTTTATGGTGTCTACTGTCTGATACGTGTACTGATATGTATCACACGACAAGATATTTTTTCCCGCCGCAACATCCGATGGCTTCGCTGGATAGCTTACGGCCAGTTAGCAGTCACTTCCCTCTCGTTTTTATTAGACTGGAGCATCGAGCAGGCAGTTCTCGCGCAAGTATCCCTGCCAGGTTATCAAGTAACGGGTGTCACCCCGATACCCCTGCAATGGGAGTCAGTCATCCTGATCGTATTACTTACAGAGATTTTTGCCACAGCCGTCAAGATTAAAGAAGAAAACGATCTAACCATATAACCATATATCGCCTATGAAACCGAAAAGCAATTATTCACGCCCGATGGCGGCCATTTACATTATTATAAGTTTTCTAGCCACACTCTTCGTATTAGAATTGATTTGCTTCCTCACCTTCTATCCACTTTTGGAGAACAGGTTTCTGCGTATATTTGCAAGCTTAATATGCTTTATGCCGGAGCTTTTGCCTATTATAAATTAACCCACCGTTATACCAAATGGTGGAAAAGACTAAACAACCAATAAACAGTATGCCGATTATAGTAAACCTTGATGTAATGATGGCGAAACGAAAGATTTCGCTGGGAGAACTTGCCGAAAAAATCGACCTTACTCCCGCCAATCTTTCCATTCTGAAAACAGGAAAAGCCAAAGCTGTCCGATTTTCTACTTTGGAGGCAATCTGCAAAGAACTCAATTGCCAGCCGGGAGATATATTAGAATACAGACCGGAAGAGTAAAGCTCTTCCGGTAAAAGGCTGTCAAATAGTAAAGAATAAACAATTCTTATAGCCGATAATCCATTAATTGTCCGTATCTTTGCAGCCGAATTAGATATTTGAAATAAATGAAGACATTTGAAGAACTCGGCGTTTCCGCAGAAATACGCCAGGCAATCGAGGAAATGGGTTATGAAAATCCCATGCCTGTACAAGAAGAAGTTATACCGTATCTGTTAGGAAACCGCAACGACGTAGTGGCTCTGGCACAAACCGGAACCGGAAAAACAGCCGCATTTGGTCTGCCGCTGATACAAAAAATCGATGTAACGAAACGAATCCCCCAAGCACTAGTGCTTTGTCCTACACGAGAGCTTTGCTTACAGATAGCAGGCGATCTGACTGATTATTCTAAATACATCACCGACTTAAAAATTCTCCCCGTATATGGAGCTCTTCTATTGAAAGCCAGATACGTAGTCTGAAACAAGGTGTACACATTATCGTAGCTACTCCAGGACGTTTGATAGACTTAATGGAGCGTAAAGTTGCACGCCTGGAAACTATCCGCGATGTGGTAATGGATGAAGCCGATGAAATGCTGAACATGGGATTTACCGACAGCATCAACGCTATTCTGGAGCAAGTTCCAGAAGATCGTAACACCTTGATGTTTTCAGCTACCATGAGTCCGGAGATTGCCCGTATTGCTAAAACTTATTTGCATAATGCCAAAGAAATCACAATCGGGACAAAGAATGAAGGAAGCAAAAACGTACATCATATCGCCTACATCGTACATGCAAAAGATAAATACCTGGCATTAAAGCGAGTTGTCGATTATTATCCACAGATTTACGGTATTATTTTCTGCCGTACCCGTAAAGAAACTCAAGAGATTGCCGACAAGCTGATTCAGGACGCTATAATGCCGACTCTTTACATGGTGAACTAAGTCAGGCACAACGTGACTTGGTCATGCAGAAGTTCCGTCAGCGCTATTTGCAACTGTTGGTTGCTACCGATGTAGCTGCACGTGGACTGGATGTAAATGACTTGACTCATGTCATTAATTATGCTCTTCCTGATGATACAGAAAGTTATACACATCGAAGCGGACGTACCGGACGTGCCGGAAAGACAGGTATATCTATCGCTATCATCAACCTGCGTGAGAAAGGTAAAATGCGTGAGATAGAACGCATTATCAACAAGAAATTTACAATAAGCACACTGCCTAGCGGAAAAGAGATTTGCGAACAACAGCTTATCAAGGTAATTGATGACATCGAAAAAGTTAAGGTTAACGAAGACGAAATAGAAGCTTTTCTACCAGGAATCTACCGAAAACTGGAATGGTTAAGCAAGGAAGACCTGATTAAGCGAGTGGTATCCATGGAATTTAACCGCTTCCTGGAATACTACAAAAATGCTCCGGAAATAGAACAGCCTAAAGCCAACGAAAAGAGCAATGAAGCTAAAGAACGGAAAGATCGTGGAAGCGACCGTGAAAAAGTGGCACGCAAGGCTGAAAAAGGCTATACCCGTCTGTTCCTGAATTTAGGAAAGACCGATGGCTTCTATGCCAATCAGATCATTGAGCTGATAAACCGCAACTTGAAAAAAGAGCATATTCAGATTGGTAGAATCGATCTCATGCAGAATTTCTCTTTCTTCGAAGTTGTAGAAAGTCAGGCATCGATGGTAATGAAAGCACTGAATAAGGTAACCCTGAACAAAGGTCGTAAGGTTATTGTAGAAATAGCTGGAGAAAATACGGGAAAAAGCGATAAAAGTGGTAAAAAGCGTGGTAAGGAAAGCGTAAGAGAAGAAAAAACAACCAAGAAAAAAGAAACCAAATCCGCAGAAAAGAAAAAAGATAAACCTAGCCGTGAAGAACGAGGCTATACCGCCGCACGTGGTCCTAAGAAGAAAGATGACTGGAAACAGTTCTTCCAAAATGACAATCGTCCTTTGCGTGGTGAAGAGCCGGACTTTGCAGAAGAAGGCTGGGCGAAACGAAGTAAGCGCAAAAAATAAAAATTCATACGATAAATATTTGAAAAGCCCGCCGATTGACTTGTGTGTCAAGGGCGGGCTTCTATATCAGTTATACTTCTACTATTCTACAACCAGACGAAGCTTTTTCGTTCCTGTGCGTGCCTGAAGCCATTCCAACATTTTTTCTTTTCCTGTTTGGAAAGAGTCCGGTCGCAATCAACAAAAGCATAAGTTAAGGTATCCATACGAAGACTGTCTACACGAAGCTGAAGACTCTTTGAAACAGAAATTGTTTTTATACATGGGAAAAGAACCTTAATCTCCTGCCCCATCTTCTCATTCATCAAGTTCGAACCTGTAAAATCTGGTAACAAACGATTCAGTGAGTCAAGTGCAGCCTGTTGTGACATAAGCTGTTTCTCACTATTTTTATAAAAATCCTCCATTACCATCGACTTGATATTTCCTATATCCATCGCACCGGCTCCATTAACTCCCTGAAAAACGACCAATTTTGTCTGATCCAGCTTATAATCAGCAAGTTTATTCCGCGCATTCTGTATTTGTTCCTCTGAAACTTCCTTTCCGATAAATACCACTTTAATCTCCCGTTTGTCAAATGAGATTTCACGATTCAGAATCTGAGAATCCGGAAATTGGAGTTCAGAAGTAATAAAGTTGTTAGCAGAAGAATGATAAATCGTTTCACGTACAATGTTATATGTCAGATAAACGGCCGGACACATGGTAGCAATTGCAATACCGATGATATATTTCCGGACCAACTTTTCTCTTACCTTATCAACAAACTGCTTACGCTGGAAATGCATTACCCGCACTCCTATATAAGTAGCCAGACTGATAAAAACAGAATTAATAAAATAAAGGTAAAAAGCTCCCAAGAAATAAAGCAGGTTGCCTGTTGCCAGTCCAAATCCGGCAGTACAAAGCGGAGGCATCAACGCCGTAGCAATGGCAACTCCCGGAATCACGTTTCCTTTTTCTTTTGTAGCCAATGCTACAATACCAGCCAGACCACCTACCAGAGCAATAAACACATCATAGATAGTAGGTGATGTACGCGCAAGCAGCTCCGACTGAACTTCATCAAGCGGAGTAAATGAAAAATAAATCGTTGCGGTAGTTACACTAAACAAAGTTGCCACCAGATAACTTTTCAATGAACGTTTCATCAGCTCAAAGTCATTCAACCCGACAGCAAGTCCTACTCCCATAATCGGTCCCATCAGCGGAGATATCAACATTGCACCGATAATTACCGCCGTAGAATTCACATTCAACCCAAGTGAAGCAATAAAAGTAGCAAAAATAAGTACCCACAAGTTTGTACCTTTAAACTCCACCCCATTCCGGATGGAATCAACAGTCACCTGTTCATCTTCCTTGCTACGGTTCAAGTCCAGATATTCATTAAAAAACTTCCTGATAATAAATTTTTTATCTCTTTCCATAACCTAAAACTGTGTTTTATTTAACAAAACGGTTCACAAAAGGGATTGTTTTCAAAGGTAAATCTTTTTTTAATATATAGGCGATAAACATCAACAATAATAAGGTACGGAACACTAATCTTAATCCGACATTAGATATTATAACCTCCTGAGAAAGAACAAATAAAACAGCAGCCAGTATCAGATAAACAGCCATATCCTTTAAAGGATAGCTGACCGGATATTTTTTCTGTCCGATAATATAAGACAACAAGGTTATTACTCCATAACCGGCCACTGATGCCCATGCAGAAGCGACATATCCATAAGTCGGAACCAACCATATATTCAATGCCAGAATTACCGCACATCCGATGATTGAAAAATATGCTCCCCATTGTGTTTCATCCGTCAGTTTATACCAGAAAGACAAGTTAAAATAAATACCCTTAAATATTTCTGCCCCCATTACGATAGCTACTACACTCAGTCCTTCCCAATAATCACGCGCTACCATATAACGAAGTATATCCATATAAAACATCACAGCAAGAAAAGCCAGTAAGGAGAAGATAAAGAAATACTTCATTGCTGCCGAATACATCTTACGGTTATCTCCTTCCTTGTTTTTACCAAAGACAAAGGGTTCGTAAGCATAACGGAAAGCCTGGGTAAACATAGCCATTATCATAGCCACTTTACTGGTAGCACTATATATTCCAAGCTGCACCAACCTTCCTGACGGTCATCGAACAAGAATGGATAAATCATTTTGTCAATCGTCTGGTTCAATATGCCCACCACTCCGAAAACCAATATCGGGAATGAATAAGAAATCATCTGTTTCAGCAGAACTTTATCCACACGATAAGAAAAACCTCTCAGTTCCGGAATGAAGAAAAACATCTGTACCAGCGACATGATCAGATTCGACACAAAGATATATCCTACCAGATATTCCGGACGGTAAAACCATGAAACCAGCTGATGGGCATGAACATCCAGCCACGGACACAACAAGAGGAAGAAAAGATTCAGGAGAATATTACCAATAATATTGAACAGCTTGATAGATGCAAACTTTATCGGACGTTTTTTGTATCGCAGATAAGCAAACGGAATACACTGAAATGAATCCAGTGCAACCACAAGCACCATCATCGCAATATAATCGGGATGGTCGGGATACTCCAGCAATGAGGAAATGGGATGCAGGAACAGCATACACAGTATAACAAAAATCAGCGAAAGCCCACCTACAAAAATCAACGTATTGGCATATACCTTTTCCGGATGTTCACCCGACTTATTGGCAAAACGGAAGAATCCTGTTTCCATACCAAATGTCAGAAAGACCAAGATAAGTGCCGTATATGCATACACATTCGACACCACACCGTAACCACCTGTCGATGCTGGTATTACTGCTGTATAAAGCGGCACAAGCAGATAGTTAAGAAAACGTCCTACAATGCTGCTCAATCCATAAATAGCCGTATCTTTTGCTAACGATTTCAGTCCAGCCATAGTCTATAAAAAATAAAAGTGTGTGCCGCTGTTATGGCACACACCATAATTAATCATCAAAAAGTGTTTTTACATTATTATATATACTCCGTCCCAGATGCTTATAAGCCAGCTCCGTAACTTCTCGTCCGCGTGGAGTCCGCTTCAGAAAACCTTCCTTTATCAAGAATGGCTCGTACACTTCTTCCAACGTTCCGGGATCCTCCCAAGTGCCGTAGCAATCGTTGTCAGTCCTACCGGACCTCCCTTGAACTTATCAATAATGGTACAAAGTATCTTATTGTCTATCTCATCCAGTCCGTAACGGTCAATATTCAGCGCTTCCAGTGCATATCGAGCTATTTCCACATCAATCCTTCCGGAACCTTTCACCTGAGCAAAATCACGTACACGACGTAACAAGGCATTGGCAATACGGGGAGTACCACGACTGCGCGAAGCAATCTCGCCTGCGGCATCTACATCACATGGAATACCCAAGATACTGGCCGAGCGCAAAATAATACGCGACAATACCGCATCATCGTAATATTCCAAATGGAGATTAATTCCGAAACGCGCACGGAGCGGAGCGGTAAGCAATCCACTGCGGGTAGTAGCTCCCACCAGCGTAAACGGATTCAAGTCCAGCTGAATGCTACGTGCCGACGGACCTTTGTCTATCATGATATCAATCCGGTAATCTTCCATTGCCGAATATAAATACTCCTCCACCACCGGGCTCAAACGATGTATTTCATCAATGAACAATACATCATTCGGTTCAAGACTTGTCAGCACACCGGCAAGATCACCCGGCTTATCAAGTACAGGACCGGAAGTTACTTTAAATCCAACCCCCAGTTCATTGGCAATAATATTGCTCAATGTTGTTTTTCCCAATCCGGGAGGACCATGAAGCAACACATGGTCAAGCGCTTCAGCACGAAGCCTGGCTGCCTTGACAAAGATACGCAGATTGTCGACTACCTTATCCTGACCACTGAAGTCACCAAACTGTAGTGGTCGGAGGGCATTCTCGAAATCCCGTTCTTTTCCTGTAGGTTTATAATCACGTATGTCGAATTGTTCTTCCATAATGATGCAAAAGTACAAATAAATCGTGTGAAGAACGATATAAAAAACTTTATCTTTGCAAGAACTACAACTAACTTTTTCACTTTAAAGCCTATGAACGAATTTAGCACCAATCATCTGGTATTTTTCTCTCCGACTCATACTTCTGCTAAAATAGCACGTGCTATTGGCGAAGGAATTGGTATGGGAAGAAGAATTGAAACCGACCTGACACTCGATGAAAGTGACTCACCTATCGAAATAAACGATTCACTTACAGTCATTGCTGCACCTGTATATGGCGGACGTGTTGCTCCGGTTGCCTTACAACGCATCAAGCGCCTGAAAGGTAACAACTCCCCGGCAATCGTCGTAGTGGTATATGGTAACCGCGACTATGAAGATGCCTGTTGGAACTGCGTGACACAGTAGCATCATTGGGATTCACTCCTCTCTCGGCAGGAGCATTTATCGGAGAACACAGTTACAGCACAGCCGAAATGCCTGTTGCAGCCGGACGCCCGATGCGACCGATTTACAAACAGCCCGCACATTCGGAGCCGACAGTTTGAAAAAACTGGAAAAAGCAATGCAGAATTCAGAAGCATTAAGCACACTGACCCCTTCCCTGCAAGCAGGATGCCGGTTAAAAGCTATGGGGGATAAATTGTCTATGCTGATTGGATCTTTTTTTATAAAAGGTACTTCTCCTTATAAACTGATACAGCTTCCAGGCCATCAGCTCCAGTCTGCAATGAAGATTGCTTTGTTTGTGGAGAATGTATAGAGGTATGTCCTACCCATGCCATTCGTATCAGCGACGACGGCAGCCATATCGAAACAGATGTAAACCGCTGTATACGCTGTTGTGCCTGTGTAAAAGAATGTCCTAACGGAGCCCGTATCTATAACACTCCGTTTACAGCTATTTTACACGAGAAATTCAGCACACCACGTCAGCCTGAACTTTTTCTATAAAAAAGAAGCGGATACCATTTTTAAGAGAGATTAAAAACAATGGTATCCGCTATAAATTTCTCTTACCGAACCTCACGGTCAAGCAGGCGTTACATCTCATTTATGGAAATGCGGCCCAAAGAGAATAAGAAAGGGAAAATTTATATTTCTTCAAAATTCATTTTACACATCAATCATTCCATTACATGGTGTGGCAATTCACCCGAACCGGCAGTACGAGTCGAATTCGATATTTCACGATTCTTAGGACCGGGAACAAATGCTCCTTTTTCCAGTATATATCGTACTCTTTCCCGCTGATTCGCAGTGAAAGTGTTCGAATAAGACACAGCATAATCCATAATATTTGTCGACTTATATTCTGTTCCCCGCACACAGTCTTCACGCGTGATCAGCACATCCAGATGTTCAAGAAGACCTGCAGCCCCAATTGAGTTTACCAGGTTATTATAAGCCGTCTTATTATAAGTAGGAGTATCTTCACACAAATCACTGTCTATGCACTCTGTTCCTGTTTCATTTTCAGAAAATACATGACGCAATCCCAGATAGTGCCCCAGCTCATGAGCAATAGTAACAGCTACATAATTTGCATTTCCATCCAGAGTTTCAGGAGTCAGCGGACAGTTATCTTCATAAATATACCGGTTATTTATAGAAACACACCGCGGAGATACCAGCTGATCTTGAGTAGGTACTCCACCCGTCCACTGTTCACATCCTTCCAAATAATCAGGAGCCACAGTATAAGGAAATTCAGAGATACCCAAAATCCCTGCATCGCTGAAATTATACAGCATGATATTAATATACCGGTCCGGATCCCATATTAAATCTAAATAACGTTTTTCTTTATAGCTGTTCATAAAAGCCTGGCAGTCAATAGTAGATGTAGTCCACATGACACGGTTTACACCCGGTTCTTCCAAGGTATTGCCTTCCGGATCTTCCGTAGCCATAACAAACTCCAAACCTAAGCCTTCTCCACAGTTGCGGTAAAGTTCATTGACTTTATCTAATAACTTCTGTAAATGTCCTTCTTCCACATATTGGTTTTTATCCGACTTATTTACATAAAGTACCTGAAATACAACAGGCAATTTATAATGATGATTCTCACTAAAGACCTCCGCCAACTGTGAAACATGTATTTCTTCTTTCAGTACACCATCTGTAGAAACTATCTCCAAAACGGCAGAACGACTCTCTCCTGTCAGGTTTTCGCCAACTTGTACTTCAACGGCAGCATTGCCTGTCCACATATTCTCAGAAGGAACTGCGCACCATGACTTTTCCGACACAACCTTCCATTCTACATTACTCTCCACCTTCAGAGTCAATGTAGCAGCAGCGGAAGAAATATTCTCACAGGAGGTTGTTTCTACCACCCGAAGATAAGGTTCTGCAACCTCCGGCTGCTCATCGTCACTACATCCCGCCAAGAAAGGAAGCAGTACGACAAGCATCCAGAGTAAATAATATTTCTTATTCATACTCAAATGCAGTTTGACCATCCAACGGACAAGTTACGACATTATCTACCACGAAGCGACCAGAAGCATTTGGCACAGTGGTAAATACAACCAGACGGCAGTTAGACAAATCATGAGCACCACTTACATCCATACGATATACATTCTGTCCTGCACCATCAGCATCCAACTGAATACGGTCACCATAAGCAACTGTTGAGCTAGAAGTCAACAAGACATTATTATGAACTTCTGTAGAACTACCTCCCGTCTGTGCTGCTACGATACCGTCTTCCAGCAGCCATACAGCTACACGACAGTTTTCTACATTAGCCGATTTTACTTTTACATTTACCACTACAGAACTTCCTGCATTTTCTGAAGCTACTGAAATAGCTGTTTTACATCCACTGGCTGCAACCTCATTTACTCTTGAAGCAATTTGCTCTGCTTGTTTATCAGCATCACTAAGAGCTCCTTGAATCATATTTGAAGTATTCAAATCAACACTCAACGAAGGATAAGAGCTAACAGTCAGATAGCTGTTTATAGTATTACTAGCCTCCCCTGCCATTGTATCACCATTGTGCGAAGCCACAAAAACAGCACAGTTATCAGGATTAGCTTTCAGATAAGCATCAATGCCTCTTTTCATATACGGACAATTCTGACACCATGTACCCGTATGCTGAACGGCAAGTACACGCTTCGCAAAACCAGTATTTTGCTCAGGCTTGCTGTCGGCAGGCAAAGAAGGAATATTCTTAAATGCTCTTACTGTAATATTCTCTGTTTTCACACCTTCATAATATGCATAAAACACATAGTCACCTTCAGTAGTAGTGCTGAAAGAAGTTTCTTTAAACGAAGAAGTATTACCCGAAGGATCTTCCATATAAACCTTAGACTGTGAAGTGATGTCTGTTTCTCCTTTCATCACAGCTACGGTAACCGCATCTGTACCATTTGCTTCAATAACAGTCTTAGATATAGACAATGTCAAATCACCACTTACTGTTCCGGAGTCTTCTCCTCCATCATTTCCCGAACATGCAGTAACAGCCATTAAAAAACAAACCGCCAAGGTTTTAAAAATATATGCAGGTTTCATAAATATCTTTGTTTAATCGTTTATAAAATAATAGGTTTTCAATTTCAGGCTACAATCAGAAAGAAGAAGTCACTACCAGATTGGCTCCGGTATATGCCGGTGTGTAACGGCATACTCCTCCCGAGCATACATAACCAGCACGGTTTCTTCCATAGCTTAACTGTACACGGGTATTCTTACGTGTATAACTTACAGAAGCTGTATAGTAATGTACCTTTGTCGTACCATGATTATACATATCGCTTACACTGACACTCCAGCGTGGAGCCATGCTGAATTCCAGAAGAGCTGCCATCCAGTCTTTTTCATAATCAGTAGAGTAAAGATATTGCAGTTCTGCACGCAAAGCCATTTTGCTGTTGAACTTGTATGTATTGTCAACAACAAAAATATTCGAAGCATAAGTTTTGTCGTCCATTCCATGTGTAGGGCTCCACTCCTGAACAGATACCAATACAGCAGTTTTCCACTGCTTATTCCAACGGTGTTCTACATCAGCATTGATGTCACGCCATAACAAACGAGATTCTCCTGTAATATTTTTATCCGAATAAGCTGTCGAGAAATTTGCATGGAAATTCCAATAACGAGAACGGTTTGAAGCTGGGCGCAAAGAGTAATAAACATCAAACTGTCCGGCAGTTTCACCCTCTGCATTTACCTGATACGGCTCAAGATTGGCAAGCATATACGTGTACTGACGTGTTAGCGCAGGCAAATAGTTTAATGTATTTCCCGCTCCCTGTCCCTGTAAGGTAAGCATGGTATTCATATGCTCCAGACGACGGAAAGTACCCAAGGCAGAGAAATTACCTGTAGCATATCCTACTTCTGCAAGAATAGCATTACCATCCACTTCGGTTGCAGATGAAATCTCCGGTAAGTCTTTCGTTTTTGTTACATATTCAGCGCGGACATCCAGACCATTCCAGTTAAAATTACCACCAACAGCATACATATCCAGATTGTTTGTAGTCAATCTGTCTACATAATCTGCATTATCTTTCAAGTTCTCATAACGATTTACATAGCTACCTTCCAATTGCAAAGATGCACTTTTCCAACCGGCAATATCAGATAAAGATAAAGTAAGGTCTGCTCCACGCACTGCCGATTCAGCATAATCCAAATATAAACGTGGTCTTCCATACATACCTTTCAGTGACAGGTAGTTCTTATAACTGTAGTGCCCCCATACACCTTCTATCGAATTATTAAATCCCAAGGTACGGTCTTCATAACTGCGGAAAACAAGTCCACTTCCATACTGGTCAAAGATATCTCCTACACGAAATCCAAAATCTCCATCTTCCCAAGCAACATATTTTGAACCAAGAATCGTACGGCGTCCATTTCCATAAGTACCGTAGTCATATCCTTGTAATGCCGGCAAAAAACCCTCCAACTGAATGCCTGCAGAAAATTTACCACGTGTATAGTCCAGTTTCAAATAATTGTTCGAACCGAAATGATCGTCAGGATTAGCTGCAGCCGCTCCCAGTTCACTATCATCTACATAATAAATACTGTTCGACTCCAGACTTCCAGTAAGTGTTCCTTTATCACGAGTCTGAGCATGAAGAACGGTTGTTGCTCCAACAGCCGCCATGCATAATATCATCATTTTCTGTTTCATCGTGCCGGATTATTTTTGTTGTAATTCTTTCAGTTTCTCAAACAACTCCAATTCGCTACCTGGAGTGTAACCGGTATGTGAATATACGATATTCCCCTGACCGTCTACAATAAATGTATGCGGAGTAAAGGTTACATTCATTGCACGCTTCAAATCCTGGTTTTTATCGAATACGCAAATAAAGTCCCATCCCGAACCCGAAGCCATAGAGCGCGCACGAGTAGAAAAACGGCTATCATCTATCGATACAGCAACAACTTCAAAATCTACTTCTTCCTGCCATTCTTCCAACTGATCGTTATAGCATTCAGCTCCATCAGACAAGGTTTACAGGTTATTCCCCAGAATGACATAATAAACGGCTTACCATTCACTAATGAAGATATTTCAACAAGCTTTCCATCTGCATCTTCTACTTTCACATTCGAAAGTTTTCCTTGTGCTGCCACTTGCAGGCAACCGCATACCAGGCAAAACACTAATAACAGTTTTCGTAACATAGTAAATTTCCCCTTTTATTTTTTAGAATTAGTACCTAAAAATATTCCGTTCGGAAAGGCTCAGTCAGGCAACAGTCTGTTCTTATGAAAAGAGCCGTTCCAAACGGAATCATCATTTATCTTAAAACGAACATTCGCAATTATCTGCTATACAATCTTATTTCTGTATTTTCTTAATGAAACTACTCTTTGAACAATCTATTGTAACAGACTCACGTTTCAACTTGCGTGCAACATCTGCCGACGGCAAGAATGTCTTAGGCATATTCTTGATTGTTGCAGTCTGATAAGCTGCCCATGGAGTTGTAAGCATATTCTTCGTAGTCGTCTTCAAAGAGGTTACAGATGACTTCAAAGTTTTCATGGCAGAAGCATTATTGCGTGTTAAAACAATATCACCAGAACCGTAGTAAGTATTATAAATAGTATTATTATACATACCTGCAAAGAAAGGAGTCAATGTCATTCCATTATATTCATAAGCCTGTATGGTAAGTCCGTTTCCATCCTCATCAACTTTTACAGGGAAATCTGTATGATAAGCACTAGAGCCATCATAACCCATAATATAGTAAGTAAACGGTGTATTCCAATCACTCAAAGGAGGCACGGCATACAGATTTGCGCTCAAAATCACAGCATACAGAGTCTGTCCGTTTTCCTCTACAGGAATTACTTCGAGGAAGATCTTAGGTCCATAGTCAAAGAACAAATCATCAGCATCAACAGCAGAATAGCTGATATTGTTAAACAAATCCCATGGGCTAGCATATTTGTGCGGGAATTCACCTTTAAAGCGTCCTACTATACGATTCTTCATTTTATAAAAATCAATTTGCTTCTCACGCGCCTGGATATAGTTTGCTTTTTCTTCTTCAATATAAAGCTTAGCTTCTTCTTCAGTCATGTTCTTCATTGTCATGATTGTATTGACAAGCTTATCATAGTCAGCATATTCACCAGCTTCTTCCGGTTCTCTAGAGAACTCAACAGGGAATGTAATTGTTTCAGTTTCTCCATTAGAACCCTGACGGTTGAATGTAGCATTCCATGTTCCACACAAATTATCCATGATAGCCTGTCCGTCTGCATCAACCGGAGTTCCGAAATCCGCTACTGCCGTAGCTTTTGCCATATAAGGTTCTGACAAATCCTCGTCCTCATTATAAGCCTGTACAACCAGCATATTTTCTTCTTCCGCATATGAGTTGAAATACATCTTATAACCTTCAGAACTATTTATAGCCTGTATTACGTCTGCATCTGTAACATCTAACCATAGTTTGTCACATAGAATTTCTCATCCATACCATATTCAGGGCGAAGTGACGCATTCCATTCTGACATAGAGTTTTCTACATAACGGATACCTCTACAGTCACCATTAGGAGCTTTGATAGTGTAGCTGACTTTATAAGGCTGATCAGGTTCTACATTGCCAACAACGGTCAATTCTACATCTGGCTTAGTAGACTCAACAATTTCATACACTTCTTCCTGAAAGCTCTGTTTAGAGTAATCATCAGCAAAGTTACAAGTAATGAACAAATGATACTTCTTACCGATACTCATTCCGGTATATTCTATTTCCTGCGGCTCTACAAGCGGTGTACTTTCATTAAACACCAATGCAGGAATACCTTGTTCACCCACATATTTTTTCATCAATTCATAATCATCTTCCGAAGTCATATATACTCCATAGCTCAGTGCACCATCCGGAGGGGTAATAGCCACTTTCAGTTTAGTTTCGTTCTTCTTCAAGACAGTTACGGTAGCCTTTTTATCTACTTGGTCAGCACTTTGAGCATAAACCATCTGTTTGGCATACATCCCATTGAAAGTAACACCTTCATCTGACCATTCTTCTGTATAGTCGCCAACAGTCGGAGCCAGCGCCTGACTCATCAACATGCCACCGCCATAGTCTACTTCATAGTCCAAATTACCTTCTTCATCAGATTCACCAACAAGGATAACATAAGCTGTACCCTGAGTAACCTGCCATTCTCCCCACATCGGATCATCCGGATCAACCTGAACACCACTGGTTATAGTGATGTCCTGAGGACCACAAGAAACGCCAACAGACGGATTTCTCAAAAATCCACATCAGTCTGCATAAACTGATCTTTCATTGAATTATAGTTCAACGCATCGATAAAAGACCATTTATAATACACACCTTCAGGCATTTCAATATGGAATTTTATTTCATCACGAGTAGCCGAGATAATAGTAATACGTCTTGAATATTCCGGAGTTGTAAATTCAAATCCTTTTACCTGATATTCGGTTCCCACTTTAAAGGCAAAAATTGCCGTATACTTTGTATTTCCATTCAGGCCATATAAGTAAGCAGTATTCTTACCATCCTGAGCTGTAAATATGCCGTTACCATTTTCCTTTTCAGCATTGGCAAACATAATCTCTCCGTCAGGGAAGTCAGATTCGGAAACACTTCCTTCTTCTACTTGATAAGTATAAGTTTCTACCCCTTTCAAATTCAAGGAAATAGTAGCCGAAGTCGCATAAATGGCACTACCCTCATCTCCTTTCCCACTCTCAATCTCAATAGTTACTTCTGAGCCTGGACCTTCTCCCGGAGTCACCTCATTATTGTCATCGCTACATCCTCCTAATACCAAAAGGAATAACATCGATAAACAAAAGACCGAAAATTTAAATTTCTTCATAAAAAAGAATTTTAATTAATTAATATAAATCAAAAAATACTCTCTACAGAACCTTATTTTTTATCCAATAAGCCTTCTTTTTACTAACTAATTGTTGTTAATCGAGATGCAAAAATAACCAGAAGATTGGAAAAATAAAATAAATTATGAAAAAAGTACGAAATATTATTGCACAATCAAACATTATAATAAGAGGTGACATATTATTAATTATACACACATAAAGAAGATAAATCATACCGTTTTGATACAATAAATAAACACATAAGCAAAAAACGACACATCAAAACTTTACAAAATTTGTTAAATACCAAGATAGAGTATCATTTTACTTTTTTAATAAAATACATCTTAAATCTTTTAAGAGTTTAAAGTATTTACAAAAAGCCATAGTGTTAAAAAACACTAACTGAATTGTTATACAATATTTATAAACACATATTCTACAAACATTCGTAGAAGAATTCTGTTTTTATCTTTACTTTTGTCTTATACAAACGGCAGATTTTACAACATGGAAAAAGAGAAACGAATACTAGTAGGAATGAGTGGAGGAATTGACAGTTCCGCTACCTGCATTATGCTACAAGAACAAGGTTATGAAGTTGTAGGTGTGACTATGAGAACCTGGGATATACCTTCCCACTTTTCAACTCCGGAACAAGAGCAACCCAACGAAATATTAGAAGCAAAGGCTCTAGCCGAACGTCTGGGTATAGAACATCATGTTGCCGATGTCCGCGAGGAATTCCGCAATGTCATCGTACAATATTTTATCGACGAATACATGAAAGGACGCACTCCCAATCCTTGCGTCATGTGTAACCCGCTGTTTAAGGAACGCATCTTATGCGAATGGGCCGACCGTACCGGCTGTGCACAGATTGCCACAGGACATTACTGCCGACTGGAAGACAGAAAGGAGCACCGATATATAGTAACCGGTGATGATCCGACAAAAGACCAGTCATATTTTCTATGGAAACTTCCACAAGAGATATTGAAACGTATGGTGTTCCCATTAGGAGGAATGACCAAAACCGAGGTAAGGGCTTACCTCGCAGAAAAAGGCTTTGAAGCCAAAGCCAAAGGAGGAGAAAGCATGGAAGTCTGTTTCATCGATAAAGATTACCGGGACTTTTTGAGAGAACACTGTCCGGATATCGACGAACGAATCGGAACAGGATGGTTTGTCGACAGCAAAGGACTGAAGTTAGGTCAGCACAAAGGTTTCGCCTATTATACTATCGGACAGCGCAAAGGACTGGAAATCGCACTCGGACGTCCGGCGTATGTTCTGAAAATCAACCCTGCCAAAAACACAGTCATGCTGGGAGATGCCGAACAGTTGAAAGCCGAGTATATGCTTGTAGAAGATATAAATGTAATAGATTTACAGGAATTGCTGGAATGCCCCGACCTGTCCGTACGAATCCGCTACCGTAGTCGCCCTATTCCTTGTCAGGTTATCTTACTGGATGAAGGACACCTCCTTGTAAAATTCAAGCTGAAGCTTCAGCCATCACTCCAGGACAGTCGGCTGTTTTCTATGATAAAGGCCGTGTATTAGGTGGAGGATTCATCGCTTTCCAACAAGGCATAAAGAAACTGATAGCCGAAAATGAAGAAAAATTCTAGTGTTTAACCCTTCATGCACCTGACAAAACATATCTTCCTGGAAGCATGTTTTGTCAAGTACGTGAAGGCACACGAAAAATATGCCGAGAAATCAGGAAAAACTTCTCGACATATTTTTAAAATTTGTACAAAAAATCAAGTATTTTACATGAAGTTTTTGAGGCACTTCAGCATTAGCGGTAAGACTCCGCAAATTCCTTTGATACAGAATTACTTACACTCTTACACACGTCTGCACTGAAATCCATTCCGCAGCGGATGATTGCATCCCAATCCGCTTCCGTCAGTTCGGCAAGATCAGCCCGACGGACACGATATTTCAGCAACCCGTATACCACACCCGCATTAAAATTATCGCCAGCCCCAATGGTACTTACCGCTTTCAGCGGAGTCACCGGATAATCCTTACATACATGTTTCGTACGCAAACGGACATCACCATCAGCATCGGTACAGATAAAGTTCGGACAGTAGATCCTACATGATTACTGTACACCTTGTCAGCATCTGGCTGACGGAACATATTCTGAAAATCTTCTGTCGAACCCCTTAAGATATCGGCATACTCAAAATTCTCTATAATAGTAGGCATCAACTTAATAGCCTCATTAGCATGCGTACTGCGGAAGTTGACGTCATAATATATGATTGCGCCTGCATCATGAGCACGGTCAAGCAACTCTTTTACTTTATCACGCAACACAGGAGTAATAGCAAAATAAGAACCGATCATGATAATATCATCACTCGATATTTCAGGCATATTTACTTCCAGCCTCTGGCGAGGATAGTCTTTATAGAAAATATACTCGGCATCATTCCGTTCGTTCAGAAAAGCCAGCGACACCGGCGACTTCCCTTCCGGAAAGACATTCACATTTGCCGTATCAACTCCGTTTTCGCGCATGTTTGCCAGAATCATCTCTCCCACACGGTCGTTTCCCGTTTCACTGATAAAGGTAACATTCTGCCCCATTCTTCCCAGTGAAATTACAGCGTTATAAACAGAGCCGCCCGGGACAGCCGCCTGTGGCTGTCCGTCGCGGAACAGAATATCAAGAATCGTTTCCCCTATACCGATAACCTTTCTCATAGCAAAAATCTGTTTATTTACTCAACGCACGGGAGCGCTCGCCCAGATAACCTCCATGATGGCGCTTGCTATATTCTTCAATAGTAAATCCTGTCTGCTTCATAGTTTCTACCACCAGTATATCTCCGATAACAGTCATGATGGTAGTAGAAGTAGTAGGAGTCATACCCAACGGACAAACCTCGTCCGGGTGTCCGGTAGCAAGACAGATATCCGCAGCTTCAGCAAGCGGACTTTCCGGATTTCCGGTAATGACAATCTTCTTCAACGACGGATTCAAACGACCAGCCAAATCGGTCAGTTCCACGATTTCACGCGTTTTACCCGAATTGGATATAAGAAGCAGCAAGTCATTTTCCTGCAAAATTCCCAAATCGCCATGTTGTGCTTCACTGGGGTGAAGAAAAACAGCAGGAATACCCGTAGAACAAAAAGTAGTAGCAATGTTCATGGCAATCTGTCCGGCCTTTCCCATTCCACTGGTTACCAGCTTTCCTTTTTTGCGGTGTACTTGTTCTACAATCAGCTCAACGGCCTTCTCGTATGCATCTGTTACGGGAATATTCAATACAGCCTGTGCTTCACGCTGCAACAGTTCGTGAATAGATGAAATCATATTATGATGAGTTTAGTAAATTAATATTCGAGTAATTGTTTCAGCTCATCGAAAGTGTTGGCCACAGTGAAATAATTTTTCAGCGGGCGATGAGCGAAGTGTTGTGTTTCCAGCCCGGCAAGAAATTCAAGAATCCCGTTCCAGAAACCATTAACATTATAAAATATCACTTTCTTTTCGTGATAACCTATTGTGGCGGCAGCATGACATGAAATATTTCATCGAGCGTTCCCACTCCACCAGGCAACGCAACAGCCACATCTGCTTCTTGCAGCATGATATCCTTACGGTCACTCAGATTGACAGCTCGAAACGTCACATCAAGCAAATCGCTGACAGCTCCCCTTTCTTCCAGCTTGGTAGGAACAACTCCCATTATCATAGCTCCATTTTCTTTTGCAGAGCGGGCAACAGCCTCCATAAGTCCTGTATTCGAACCTCCATAAATGAGCCACTTTCCGGTTTTACCAATCCATGCACCCAGTTCGGAAGCTTTTTCGGCATAAATCGGATCGATGTGATCGGAAGCCGAACAGAATATTGCAATTTTATTCATAATACCTTAATTTATATAATACCGCAAACGGCCAGGAACAGCCAGTGCAGTCTGTAGCGAAGAAAATCAATATACCTGCAAATATCTGTATTTTTTCAGTTACGACAATAAGTATTATTGTATTTTTGCAACGAAAATCCATGCAAAGAAGAAAACTCATGCCATACAATACTTTTATTTTGCCAAACGGACTGCGTATTATCCACGCTCCCAGCCTACCAATGTAACATATTGCGGATTTGCCGTCGATGCCGGAACGCGTGATGAATTTACCAACGAACAAGGGATGCTCATTTTGTAGAACACCTTATATTTAAAGGAACCCGCAAACGCCGTGCATGGCATATCCTGAATCGCATGGAAAATGTAGGAGCGATTTGAATGCCTATACTAATAAGGAGGAAACAGTTATATACAGTGCCTTCCTGAAAGAACATTTTTCCCGTGCCGTGGAATTGCTGACAGACATTGTTTTCAACAGTATCTTTCCCGAGCAGGAAATAGCCAAGGAGGTAGAAGTCATTATCGATGAAATACAAAGTTACGAAGACAGTCCCGCAGAACTGATATTCGATGATTTTGAAGAACTGATATTTCCCAACCATCCGTTGGGACGAAACATACTAGGCAAGCCGGAACAGCTCCGCCAGTTCGGAAGTCAGGATGCACTTTACTTTACTGGAAGATATTACAAGCCTGCCAACATGGTATTCTTTGTTCAGGGGGATATCGATTTCAAACGGGTAGTTCGCACCATAGAAAAAGCTACGGCAGACATTCCTTTTTCAAACGTAGACAATTACCAACGTCAGGCGCCACATGCCTACCTGCCCAAGCAACTCACTCTACACAAAGACACTCATCAGGCACACGTAATGATTGGTGGACGTGGATACAATGCCTACGATGAACGACGAACAGGCCTCTATCTACTTAACAATATCCTAGGAGGACCCGGAATGAACAGCCGGCTGAACGTTTCACTGCGTGAAAAGCGCGGACTTGTCTACAATGTAGAATCGAACCTGACAGCTTACACTGATACCGGAACATTCTGCATTTACTTTGGTTGTGATCAGGAGGATGCCGATTACTGTACCGAACTCGTACATAAAGAACTTAAAAAGTTATGCGACCGTCCGCTTACAACCACACAACTACACGCTGCAAAAAAACAAATCATCGGACAAATCGGAGTAGCAAGTGACAACTTTGAAAACAATGCACTCGATATGGCAAAATGTTTTCTTCACTATAAGCGCTGCGAAGGTAAGGAAGAAGTATTCCGCCGTATCGAATCGTTGACTTCCGCTCAGTTGCTAGATATCGCCAACGAGATGTTTTCTGCCGAGCGTTTGTCAATATTATCATATAAATGAAATACACACCCGTTTATTTGTCTATTTTGTAAAATAGACAAATAAAAACAAACAAATATTACAAATAGACAAATAAAAACTTTTGCCAATCGTACATATTTTATAAATTTACCCCGTAGCAAGTTAACAGATTTTATCTATACATAAAAAACATTATGGGGGAAAACGTTATTATACTTGAAATCACATCAGGCATATGCTGCATTCTGACAGCTGTGTTCCTGCATTTTTCTGCCATACCCAGAAATAGTAATAAGAGAAACTATCAAAAAGGATATACATTAGTAAAAGTAGCGTCCCTGGTTTTGGGTATATCGGCGTTGCTGTTTGCTATTGCAGGAGAGTTTATGCCGCATGCGATAAGCAAGCCTTTATACAGATAATTCTTCCGGTAGAAACTTTGCTGGTCTTCTGGGTGTTTGTATATCCGCTGTACGAAAGAGAGCGGCTCAAGCATTTCCTTAAGCATCAGGCGTTTTATACAGCAGTGCTATGCGCGGCTAATATCGGTTATCTCTTTGTATTAAAAGAATGGGTAGGAGAATGGTTCCACTACCTGCTGGTAGCATGTTATGTGGTTCAGTTCACTTTTTACACCATTATATATATACATATTTCGCGGATTTGGCTGAATAAGAAAAATGCAGACTCCGGGAGCTTCAAAAAATATCCGTTCCGTATATGGATGGTAGCATCTATAATAGGTGTTATGGGAATAGTGGCCGAAGTCTTTCTGAACGAGATCTATTTACAAATATTCACTTTCTGCTATACCTTGTTTTTTATTTCACTCGGTATACAGTATCATAATTATAGCATTGTGGCTCCGCAAGATACACCCGTTAAGGAATCGACTGTTAATGAGGATGTTACCGTGAAGCCAGATCCTTCTAAGCCCGAAGAGAAGAGGCATGGACAAGGAAGTGATGTCATTAAAGAAAAAATTACAATCTGGGAGCAGCATAAAGGCTATCTCCAGCTGAGTGTTACCATTCAGGATTTGAGCCGTGAGATAGGAATAAACCGTACATATTTGTCAAATTACATAAACGAAACATACCAGAGCAACTTCAACGGATGGCTAAACGACCTCCGCATTGAAGAGGCAAAGCAAAAGATGCTTTCATCTCCCGAAATAAACCTGAGCGACCTTGCTGAAATGGTAGGTTTTGCAGATCAGGCACATTTCAGCAAGCAGTTCAAACAGAAAGAAGGAATACCTCCTTCCGTATGGAAGAAAGAACATCGCGCCAAAAGTGAAAAAGATTAATATTTTACATTTTTGTCGAAAAATACACAATTATATACAAATAGACAAGCAGGAACGTAGCATTTACGCCTAGATTTGCACAATAAATAAAGACGATAAGATATAAAACAAAGAACATTATCAATTATCATTCATTAATTAATTAACAATACTTCGGTAAATTTTTACCGATAAATTAAAATTAAACATAGAATCGGCATAATCCGGTTCAAAAATATATTCAAGAGATCATTGAAATACTGTCAAGAATGAATCGTCAAGGAGTAA
>ENA-OQBJ01000306-OQBJ01000306.1-human-gut-metagenome-genome-assembly--contig:-NODE-306-length-26519-cov-8.278569_pt1 | contig 26519 bp, 32 predicted proteins | sample MGYA00242743_ERZ504545 | MGnify/ENA primary metagenome ERZ504545 (study PRJEB26092, sample SAMD00036252) | human gut metagenome | host: Homo sapiens | study: EMG produced TPA metagenomics assembly of...
ATATATAACTTTTAAACTAATAAGCTTATGTCACAAATTAACGGACAGTATCTCTCAGATTATCGGTCCTGTTATTCGATGTTTACTTCGATACAAAGGGCGAGAATCCAGAGAAGGTGCTTCCTAAAATTTATGAAGCTCTGAAGGTAAAACGTCCAGACGGACGCGAACTTGTCATCGAGGTGCAGCAGCACATCGGTGAGGATACAGTTCGCTGTGTCGCTATGGATAATACTGACGGTTTGCAGCGCGGCTTGGAGGTTATCTCTACAGGTAACCCAATCCAGATGCCAGCCGGAGAGCAAATCAAGGGCCGTATGATGAATGTCATCGGACAGCCTATTGATGGTATGAATGAATTGGACATGAAGGGTGCTTATCCTATCCACCGTGAGGCTCCGAAGTTTGACGAACTTTCTACTCACAAGGAGATGCTTGCTACCGGTATTAAGGTGATCGACCTGCTTGAGCCTTACATGAAGGGTGGTAAGATTGGTCTTTTCGGTGGTGCCGGTGTAGGTAAGACAGTGCTTATCATGGAGTTGATCAACAACATTGCCAAGGGACACAACGGCTACTCTGTATTTGCCGGAGTAGGTGAGCGTACCCGTGAGGGTAACGACTTGATTCGAGACATGCTCGAGTCTGGTGTTATCAAGTATGGCGAGAAGTTCCGTAAAGCGATGGAAGAAGGTAAGTGGGATCTCTCACTTGTCGATCCTGAGGAACTTGCCAAGAGTCAGGCTACCCTGGTATATGGTCAGATGAATGAGCACCTGGGCACGTGCTTCTGTAGCTCTCTCTGGTTTGACCGTAGCTGAGGAGTTCCGTGATCACGGAGGTAAGAATGGTGAGGCAGCGGATATCATGTTCTTCATTGATAACATCTTCCGTTTCACCCAGGCTGGTTCTGAGGTGTCTGCGCTGTTGGGTCGTATGCCATCAGCCGTAGGTTATCAGCCAACGCTGGCTTCTGAGATGGGTGCCATGCAGGAGCGAATCACTTCTACCAAGAATGGTTCCATTACCTCTGTACAGGCCGTTTATGTGCCTGCCGATGACTTGACCGACCCTGCTCCAGCTACCACCTTTACTCACCTGGATGCTACCACTGAGCTTTCCCGTAAGATTGCATCTCTCGGTATCTATCCTGCCGTAGACCCGCTGGGTTCTACCTCTCGTATCCTCGACCCGCTGATTGTGGGCAAGGCGCACTACGATTGTGCACAGCGAGTAAAGCAGTTGTTGCAGCGTTATAACGAGTTGCAGGATATCATCGCCATCCTCGGTATGGATGAGCTCTCTGATGAGGATAAGTTGACCGTGAACCGTGCACGCCGTGTACAGCGTTTCCTGAGCCAGCCATTCACCGTAGCAGAGCAGTTTACCGGTTTGAAGGGTGTGATGGTTCCTATCGAAGAGACTATCAAGGGCTTCAACGCCATCCTCGACGGTGAGGTAGATGACTTGCCAGAGCAGGCATTCCTCAACGTAGGTACTATCGAGGATGCCAAGGAGAAGGCTAAGCAGTTGCTCGCAGCAGCACAGGCGTAATCTTTAAATCCACGGCTTATGTTACAGCTAAAGATAGTATCTCCTGAGAAAGTAGTCTTCCAGGGTGAGGTAGAGAGCGTACTGGTTCCGGGAACCCTCGGCTCGTTCGAGATTCTCAAGGATCACGCGCCTATCATCTCTTCGCTCGAAGTGGGCAAGGTGGAATACACTACCAAGGAAGGCAAGCAGGTAATGAACATCAAGGGCGGATTCGTGGAATGTAAGAAAAACGAAGTAAGCCTTTGCGTAGAAGTTTAGATAAGTGATTAATTTTTAGTGATTAATTATTAGATAATGGAAAAAGACGAAAAGTTGCGCTTGCAGACTATCAGACAGGCGAGTATCAGGTATAAGCAGATTTCTTTGTGGCTTACAGCAGCAGTGGCTCTTGCCGTGCTCTTTGCATGCAGATTGTCTGCTCAATGCGATGATATGATAGCCAGGTTGTTAACCCGCTGGTAGTGAGTGCGATATTCTCACTCGTTGCAAGTACTGCTTATGGTGAAGCATGGAAGGCTGTTGCAAAGTCATCGCCAGCCAATCTCGCCAAGTTCTATCTGGCGGCATTGGTCTTGAAACTGATGGCCGGTACATTGGTATTCCTCATCTATGTGCTGGTATGCGACAAGCAGAACATTCTGGGTTTTACCGCAATCTTTGCCCTTTTCTATGTCGTACTTCTCGTGTTCGACTGCATCTACTTCGCTCGGGTAGAGAAAAAGAACCGTCTTTCATAAGCGGTTCTGAAACAAATAATTAATAAACAAAAGTAAGAATTAAAGAATATGAAACATCTCAAGCAATTCCTCTTGATGGCGATGCTGCTCTTCACGCTGGCACCTCTGCAGGTATCGGCTAAGGAGAACATCGATGTGAAAGAGATATTGTGGGGTCATATCAAGGATTCTTATGAATGGCATATCACAAAGGTGGGAGACCATCCCGTAGTGATTCATCTGCCTGTCATCGTGAATACCACCACAGGCTGGCACGTGTTCTGCAGCAGCGAATTCTCGGAAGAGAAGGATGCCAATGGAGACCGTCCGGGCCCTTATAATCTGGTGATCAAGAACGCTGATGCGCAGGCGAATCCCAACAAGATAGTAGAGAAGGTGGGAGACCAGGAGGTTCGTCCGCTTGACATCTCCATCACGAAGACCGTTTGCGTGCTCTTCATCGATGCTATCATCCTGTTGCTCTGTGTCCTGATACCAGCCCGCTGGTGCAGGAAGCACAAGGTGGATGATCCTGCACCAAAGGGTTTTGTGGGACTGATGCACATGTTCATCATGTCGGTATATACCGATGTAATAGAGGCCACCCTGGGTAAGGAAGCCCCAAAGTACGCACCATGGTTGCTTACTTGCTTCTTCTTTATCTTCGTGGCGAACATCATGGGTATCGTACCATTCCCTCCAGGTGGTGGTAACCTGACGGGTAATATCGCCTGCACCGTATTCTTCGGTGTAACGACATTCCTGATCACCAACTTCACCGGTACCAAGGAATACTGGAAGGAAATCTTCTGGCCGGAGGTACCAACGTGGTTGAAGGTGCCAGTGCCACTGATGCCATTCATCGAGCTCTTCGGAATCTTTACGAAACCGCTGGCTCTGATTATCCGACTCTTCGCCAACATGATGGCGGGTCACGCCATCGCACTTTCGTTTGCGGCTATCATTTTCATCATGTTCAACATCAGTGAGAATGCTATCGCCAACTATGTGGCAGGTACGGGTATGACAATAGTAAGTGTTGCGATGAGCGCCTTTATGATGCTCCTCGAAGTATTGGTAAGCTACATTCAGGCATTGGTATTCACCATGCTGAGTGCAGTATTCATCTCGCTGGCTCATGTAAAGTCTCATGAGGCTGAGCCAGAGGTAGTGAAGTAGTTTATAGATTATAGATTACGGATCTAATTTCATTCAGATAATAAACAAAGAAAATATTAACAACTTAAATTATTAAGATTATGTTATCACTTTTATTAGCAGCAGAGATTGCAAAGTTGGGTGCCGCAGTAGGTGCAGGTTTGGCCGCTATTGGCGCAGGTATTGGTATCGGTCGCATTGGTGGCCAGGCTATGGACGCTATGGCTCGTCAGCCAGAGAAGATGGGCGACCTCCGTTCTTCTATGATTATTGCAGCTGCGTTGGTTGAGGGTGTTGCGTTCTTCGCTGTCATCATCGCCATCCTGGCAATCGTTATGTAATCATCTCATCTGTCACTATCATCTGCCCCGATAAAAGGAAGTCTCAGGCATCAGCCTGATGTCTTTCCGGGGCATGATAGGGATGATTCTAGAGTTAGTTAAAACAAAACGTTTAAGTAAAACTTTAACCAGTATATATGGATTTATTAATTCCTGATAGCGGTTTGCTCTTCTGGATGACGCTGGTCTTCATCATCGTCTTCATCATTCTTTGGAAGGCTGGATTCCCAGCCATCATTAAGATGGTGAACGAGCGCAAGGCTTTCATCGATGATAGTCTGAAGAAGGCTCACGAAGCCAACGAGAAGCTTGCCAATATCCAAAAAGAAGGTGAATCCATCTTGCAGGAAGCTCGCGAGAAGCAGGCTGCCCTCCTCAAGGAGCTGCCGAAACCCGCGATGCCATTGTAGAGAAAGCACAGGATAAAGCACGCGAAGAAGGCGCACGTCTCCTCTCTGATGCCAAGAAGCAGATTGAGACCGAGAAGCAGAACGCCATTCGTGAAATCCGAGGCCAGGTAGCCGAACTCTCTGTTCAGATTGCAGAGAAGGTGCTCAAGGCTAAGCTCTCTGACGACAAGGCACAGATGGATATGATAAATCGACTGCTGGACGAGGTTTCTTCTGACAACAAATAGTAAAGCTTATGGATATAGGTGTAATATCGGTGCGTTATGCCCGTGCCCTCATCAAGGCTGCACTCGGCATGAAGCTCGAAGATCAGGTCTACCAGGAGATGCAGACGCTCTTTAAGAGCTACATCGACGTGCCTGAACTGAGATTTACGATAGACAACCCTATGCTTTCCAAAGACAAGAAAGAGGCACTTCTCATCACAGCCCTGGGCAAAGAGCCTACGGAACTGAGCAAGAAGTTTATCGCTCTCGTCTTGAAAGAGGATAGGGAGAGCACCCTGCAATTCATGGCTGCTTCGTATATCACTCTTTACAGGAAACAGAAGAACATCATCCGCGGTAAGCTGATCACCGCCACTGCCGTTGACGCCTCTACTGAGGATAAGATGCGCAAGATGGTGGAGCAGAGAACGAAAGGTACTGTGGAGTTCAAGACCGAGGTGAACCCTGAACTGATTGGTGGTTTCATCCTTGAGTATGATACTTACAGAATGGATGCGAGCGTAAAGACTAAGCTCAACAACATTCTGACACAGCTCAAAAAGTAAAAATAATTAAAGTAAATAAACAATGTCAGATAAAATTAAACCAAGTGAGGTGTCTGAGGTTCTTCAGCAGCAGCTCCAGGAGGTTAATGGCTCTCAGCAGTTTGACGAGGTGGGTACCGTGCTTACCGTCAGCGATGGCGTGGCTCGTATCTATGGTCTGCGTAATGCCGAGGCTAATGAACTTCTTGAGTTTGAGAACGGAACCATGGCTATCGTCATGAACTTGGAGGAAGACAATGTAGGTTGTGTCCTCTTAGGTCCTACAGCTGGCATCAAGGAGGGACAGAGCGTGAAGCGTACACACCGTATTGCTTCTATCCGCGTAAACGACAACTTCCTCGGACGTGTCGTAAACCCTCTGGGTCAGGCTATTGATGGTCTGGGTGACATCGACCTCACCGATTCTTTCGAGATGCCTTTGGATCGTAAGGCACCTGGTGTAATCTATCGTCAGCCAGTAAAGGAACCTCTTCAGACTGGTTTGAAGGCGGTAGACTCTATGATTCCTATCGGTCGTGGACAGCGTGAGTTGATCATCGGTGACCGTCAGACCGGTAAGACTGCCATCGCAGTGGATACCATCATCAACCAGAAGAGCTTCTATGAGGCTGGCAAGCCAGTATATTGTATCTATGTAGCTATCGGTCAGAAAGCATCTACCGTTGCAGCATTGGTACAGAACCTCAAGGAGCATGGCGCCCTGCCATATACCATCATCGTAAGTGCTACCGCTGCCGATCCTGCAGCCATGCAGTATTACGCACCATTTGCCGGTGCAGCTATCGGTGAGTACTTCCGCGACCGTGGTTACTCAGCTCTCGTAGTATACGATGACTTGAGTAAGCAGGCTGTGGCTTACCGTGAGGTATCTCTGATCCTCCGCCGTCCATCCGGACGTGAGGCTTATCCTGGTGATGTTTTCTATCTCCACTCTCGTCTGTTGGAGCGTGCCGCTCGTATCAACGACCAGCAGGAGGTAGCCGAGCAGATGAACGACCTTCCAGAGTGCATGAAGGGTCACGTAAAGGGTGGTGGTTCTTTGACAGCCCTTCCTATCATTGAAACACAGGCTGGTGACGTATCAGCATACATCCCAACCAACGTGATTTCTATCACCGACGGTCAGATCTTCCTTGAGACCGACCTCTTCAACCAGGGCTTCCGTCCAGCTATCAACGTAGGTATCTCCGTATCCCGTGTAGGTGGTTCTGCCAGATCAAGAGTATGAAGAAGGTGGCTGGTACACTGAAGATTGATATGGCTCAGTATCGTGAGCTGGAGGCCTTCTCTAAGTTCTCTAGCGATATGGATGCCGTAACAGCGATGACTCTGGACCGTGGCCGTAAGAACGACCAGTTGCTGGTTCAGCCTCAGTACCGCCCAATGCCGGTAGGCGAGCAGGTAGCTATTCTCTATTGTGGTGTTCACGGATTGATGCACGACGTGCCAATGGATAAGGTTCGCGACTGTCAGGATCTGTTCCTCGATGCAATGCGCAGCCAGCACGCTGATGTGATTGAGACTTTGGGCGATGGTAAACTCACCGATGATGCCATTAAGGCAGTCGAGGAGACCATGGCTAATGTTGCAGGACAATATAAAGCGTAATAGCCTATGCCGTCATTAAAAGAGATTAAAACTCGCATAGCCAGCGTTAACAGTACCCGTAAGATTACGAGTGCGATGAAGATGGTGGCTTCCAGTAAGTTGCATCATGCTCAGGTAGCTATCCAGAATATGCTGCCTTATGGAAATATGCTGGAACATATCCTCAAGAGTTTCCTGGTAAGTACTCCGAATGTCGACCATCCGTTGCAGTTGGAGCACAAGGAGACCAAGCGTGTAGCTCTTGTGGTATACAGTTCTAACAGCAGCTTGTGTGGTGGATTCAATTCCAACGTTATCAAGATGATGATGCATGCGGTGGACGAGTATAAGACTCAAGGCATTGACGACATCACGGTATATCCTATCGGACGAAAAGTGGCAGAGAAGGCACAGAAACTGGGTTTGAAGATTGGCGGTAACTTTAATGATCTTGCCGATCATCCTCGTGCCAGCGCCTGTGCAGATATCGCCTATTCACTTGCCAGGCAGTATGCTGCTGGTGAGCTCGATAAGGTGGAGATGATTTATCATCACTTTAAGAGTGCCGGTTCACAGATTCTGACCCGCAAGACTTTCTTGCCTATTGACCTCAGCACTGAGTCGATAGGAGTGGACAACGATCGTGACCTTACCTCTAATGTGGCTACGGCAAAGGCTCAGGAATATCTGCGCCAAAAGCAGGCTGAAGCTGACGAACGCCAGAGTCTGAGGCAAAACCTCTGAATGATGACTTCATTGTAGAGCCAGACTTGGAGACTGTTTTGGGAGTCTTGATTCCTAAGCAGCTTCGTCTGATGATTTATACAGCGTTGCTGGATAGCCAGGCGAGTGAGCATGCTGCCAGAATGGTGGCCATGCAGACCGCTACGGATAATGCCGATGAACTCTTGCGCGAACTCAACTTGCAGTACAACAAGAGTCGTCAACAGGCCATTACCAATGAATTGCTTGATATTGTGGGAGGTAGCGTAAACAACTAAGTTTCCTTCCATCTGTATAATGTTTAATCGGGGTAAATCACTTATTGAAAGAGATTTACCCGATTTTATGTTTTGTATGCAAGTAGACAGTAAAATTAGCAAATATTAAGAAAACGGCTTAAAAAACTAATTTTATTTAAAGTTGTACTAACATTCTTTCGTCTTTTTTTTTTTGTTAACTTTGCGGCGCGTTTGAGAACTAAACCAGAGGCTTAGTTACCCAAATGGGATTGCGGGTACAGCATCGCCTGGATCAGGGTTGCTCCGAACGACAGAAGCTTTACGAGAAGTATACTGTCTCAATCTCCTTGCTGCTTGTGACGACTCGTTTCGACATAAGGGGGAAGAGAAAATGTGTCTGTATAAGAATACTTAAAATGAAAGAATGGACAATTCAATAAAAGATATCAATCATTCTCTAAGCATACAAGCCGAGACTCTTGCGAACCAGCCGAGACAGAGGCATCATGGTATGCCATGCGCGTGTTCATGAACAAAGTGGCGCTTTGCCGAGACTTGTTCAACCTGTTCAACAACGCGCTTAAGGATCCTGACCAGATGAAAAACACATTCCCCGAAGACATGATGGGCGATGTGATGGAATATTACGCCCCTTTCGTAAAAGAGAGACATGTAAACAGCCAAGGCAAGAAGATTGTGGTGGAGCGCCCACTCATACCCTCGCTTTTCTTCATGCGCAGCAACAAGCGACAGGCGCTATGCCTGGAGCGGGAACTGTGTGGCAAGGCAAGGCTATATCGCCAGCTGGTGGACTTCGACCCACAACCCATCGCCATTCCCAAGCGACAGATGCAGATGTTCATGATGGTATCGTCGGGCGATCAGGAGGGGCTGGAATATTTCGAGGATGGAGCCTTCAACTAGAAGAAAGGTGAACGTGTCAGGGTCATCGACGGCAGGTTCAAAGGTCTGGAGGGCGAAATCAAGCGCATCAATGGCGACCATCGCCTCATCGTGTCGATAGACGGGGTCTGTGCTGTCGCCACCACCTATATACCAAGATGTTTTCTAGAAAAAATATAAAATCATATGAAATATCGTAATTCATTGCTTTCTGGAGCTTTTTGTACGGGACTTCTTGTCCTGTCAGCTTGTGGAACCCCACAACAAATAGCTTATTTCCAGGATTTTAACCAAAATCCTGACACGCTGGTCAATCTGAAAAGTGCGGTAATCACCGCTAAGCCTACCGATAAACTCTACATCGGCGTGAAGAGCAAGGATCCACAGATCACACAACTCTTCAACCTTACGGGAAGCTCCACCAGCTACTCTACGTCGTCCATCGCCAAGGATGCCTATTATTATACGGTAGACAGCAAGGGCAATATCGACTTTCCTGTGCTGGGCACCCTGCATGTGGCAGGTCGTACCCGAGAGCAGATTGCCGAGGAAATCAAGAAAGTTCTGGTGGAGCGCAACTTGGTGAAGGATCCCGTGGTGACCGTCAGCCTGACAAATCTCCACTATTCGGTGATTGGTGAGGTGGCACGCCCTGGACAGTATGAAATCGAGGACGAGAAAGTGACTATTCTCGATGCCCTTAGCAAGGCGGGCGACCTGACCATCTATGGCACCCGTGAAGACGTGATGGTGCTGCGCCAGGAAAACGGCCACCAGAAGATATACAAGATCAATCTCTGCTCGGGAAACAGCGTGTTCAACAGTCCGGTATATTACCTGCAGCAGAACGACGTGGTTTACATCAGCCCCAACGAGACCAAGGCTCGCCAGAGCACGGTCAATGGCAACAATGTCAGGAGCACGGGCTTCTGGATTAGCCTTGCCTCACTTGCCACCAGCGTGGCGGTACTTATCAAGAAATAATGTAAGAGTAGAGTGAACACTCAACATTCAACACTCAACATTCAACACTCAACATTCAACATTCAAATTCAATGATTCAGAATAATCAAGCGACGATGCAGAATGTTCTGGTTCGTCGCCCCCAGCAGGCAGAAGACTTCATTCGTCTGCAAGACTTAATGTATCTGTGCCTTGTGCGCTGGCGATGGTTTGTTATCTCGCTCGTCGTCACCCTGGGCATAGCCACTTATTACCTTCTCTCCACGCCGGGTGTCTATCAGCGCACGGCATCCATCCTCATCAAGGAAGACGGCAAGAGCCAGAGCATCAACAGCGATGTGGCCAGTATGTTCTCCGACATGGGACTCTCGGGAGGCAAGTCGAACGTCAACAACGAGTTGATTGCCATCCAGTCGCCAGCCGTCTTGCTGGAGGCTGGCAAGCAGCTCAAACTCGACGTAAACTACAGTGAAGACGGTACCTTCCATCCTGTGGCTCTCTATGGCAGAACGCTGCCTGTAACCGTTCATTTCTATAGCTTGAACGATATGCAGAGCGCCAATTTGGATGTAGAAGTAAAGCATGGCAACCTGTTTTCCATCGTACATGTGAGTGGCACCGACAAGGTTGGAAACCAAGTGGAATCGGACGAGGAGGTACAGGGCAAGCTGGGCCAGACCGTCCGCACGGCGATGGGCTATGTATGCGTAGACCAGGCACCGGGCTATTCTGCCTTCGTCAATGGACATGAGAGCAGGAAACTGCATGTGACTCGCACCAACCTCTATGCCATGACCGACCATATCAAGGCGTCGCTCTCGGCAAGCATCAGCGAGGAGAAGGCAACAGTCATCGACCTGACCTATAAGGACCAGCTCACCCAGCGCGCCGAGGACGTGCTGAACACCATCATCTCCGTATACCGCAAGAACTGGATGGAGGACAAGAACCAGATGACCGTCTCCACCTCCCATTTCATCACCGAGCGCCTGGGCGTCATCGAGCGGGAACTGGGCGACGTAGACAAGGACATCTCCTCGTTCAAGAGCCGCAATCTGCTGCCCGACGTAGAGACCGCCGCACAGCAATATATGCAGAAGAGCGGCGACGTAGACAAGCAGATACTCGAGCTGAACTCACGCCTCTCCATGGCACGCTACCTGCGCGACTTCCTGACGGGCAAGGTGGGAAAGAACCAGCTCCTGCCAGCCAATATCGGCATCGACAGTCCGGGCATCGAGCAGCAGATTACCGAATACAACAAGCAGCAGCTGGAGCGCAACAACCTGGTGGCTAACTCCAGCGAGCAGAACCCATTGGTGGCTGACTATGACCAGAGCCTCGCCTCCATGCGCCATAGCATCGTAACCAGTATCGACAACTTCGTGGTGACACTCAACTCGCAGCTTGGCAACCTGCAGGCAAACGAGGCGCAGACCACCAGCCAGATAGCCAGCAACCCTAGCCAGGCAAAGTACCTGCAAACAGTGGGTCGCCAGCAGAAGGTGAAGGAGGCGCTCTACCTCTTCCTCTTGCAGAAGAGAGAGGAAAACGAGCTTTCCAAGGCTTTCACCGCCTACAACACGCGCATCATCACCCCTCCTACGGGCGACACCAAGCCCGTGCAGCCTGTGCGCCGCAACATCATCCTCGTGGCTTTCGTTCTCGGAGTCCTGATACCTGTGGTAGTCATCTTTATCCGTGAGAACATGAACACGACGGTGAGGGGCAGAAACGACCTCAAGAACATTACCATACCATTCCTCGGTGAGATACCATACTGCATCAGTCGCAAGAACAGACCAACTCTTCTGCAGCGCATCCAGTTCTGGAAGAAGCCGAAGGAGACGCGACAGATTGTGGTGAAGGCAGGCAAGCGCGACATCGTGAACGAGGCGTTCCGCGTGCTGCGCACTAACCTGGAGTTCATGATAGGCACCCATCCCGAGCAGAACGTCATCATCCTTACGTCTTTCAACCCAGGCTCAGGCAAGACTCACCTGACATGCAACATCGCCATGTCGCTCGCCATCAAGGAGAAGAAGGTGCTCGTCATCGATGGTGACCTCCGCCATGGTTCCACATCCATGCTCGTGGGCAGCCCTGGCGAGGGACTCAGCGACTATCTCAACGGCAGGACCGATGACCTGGAGGGCATCATCTGCCATGGAGAGGAGTATGGACTGGTGAAGGATTTCGACGTGCTGCCTATCGGTACCATGCCGCCTAACCCTACGGAGCTCCTCTTCACCGACCGTCTGGAGAAGATGATCAGGCAGATGAGGGTGAGTACGATTATGTGTTCATCGACTGTCCACCAGTGGAAATCGTGGCAGATACCCAGATTATAGAGAAACTTGCTGACCGCACCATCTTCGTGATACGCTCGGGCTTGATGCAGCGCAGTATGCTGGGCGACATCGAGCAGTTCTACAAGGACAAGAAATTCAAGAATATGTCGCTCATTCTGAACGGAACCAAGGCTCAGGGCGGCCGCTACGGCCACTACTATCGCTATGGCTACCACTATGGCTATGGCTACCACTACGGCTCCGACAAGAATGGGGGGCAAAAATAGGAAAGTAGAAACTTGGATAATAGAATAGAAAAATATGAATATATTCCGTGAGGCGTTCCGTTGGATTTGCAATCCGGCGGCAGGCAAGAAAACACCATCAGAGAGACTCCCCGGCGGCATCGACTGGCACTGCCACATCCTGCCCGGCGTGGACGACGGATTTCAAGAGGTAAAGAAGTCGTTGGAAATGTTGTGCCTTTACGAAGGCGCAGGCATGAGGGATGTCTGGCTTACGCCTCATATCATGGAAGACGTACCCAACGAGACCACCCATTTGCGCCAAGTATTTGCCGACTTCCAGAAACAATATCAGCAGGACTTCGCCGAGCGAAACCCTGCTGACAGAAAAATGCTCCGGCTGCATCTCGCAGCCGAAAATATGCTAGATGCGCTCTTCGAAAAGCGCCTGAAGGCAAACGACCTGTTGCCGCTGGGCGAGGATGGCAAGCTCCTGTTGGTGGAGACGAGCATCTTCTCTGCCCCGATGAATTTTCATGCCCTCCTGGAGCGCATCAAGAACAAGGGCTACACGCCCGTGCTTGCCCATCCTGAGCGCTACCTCTATATGGAGAAGCGCGATTACGAGAAGCTCAAGTTGATGGGCATCAAGTTCCAGCGAAATGCGTTCTCGATAGATGGGCAGTATGGCAAGAAGGTGCAGAAACGATGCAAGTGGCTCATGAAGCACGATATGTACGACATGGTGGGCTCCGACATGCACCGCCTCGGCATCTTCTGGCGATACTGGTAGAATTAGAACTTAAGGTTAAGGTTTGATTACTGGGAATTTACTGGCAGCTCTGTACGCAGAATGCGCTAGCTACGGCGGTAAGTACGGTGATGATGAAATTGATCACCTTCTTGATGGTTTCTTTCTTCATAGTTCAAATTAAAAATTCAACATTCAACATTTAACATTCAACATTAAGCATTAAAGTGGAAATTTTTTCGCTGCATCGAAGCAAGGGCATGCCTTCGGGGTGGTGCCCGGCAAGTCACGATGACCCACTATCTTAGCCTGTGGGAACGTGATTTTGAGCTTGCGCAGCAGATTCCACATTGCGTCATACTGGGCGCGGGTAAGGGTGTCGGCAGGACGCCCCTCGTCATCCAGCCCGCCCTCGTAGCAGATGCCGATGGAGCAGCGGTTGTAGGGGCGGGCATGTGAGCCCACCTCCAGCAGCTTTCTGAACTGCGTGATGCTTCCGTCCTTGTGGACATAGAAGTGGTAGCCCACGGTGCGGAATCCACGCTTCTTGTGGTCGCGCATCAGTTGCTTGTCGGTGTAGTTACGGTCGGCACGTGTTGCCGAGCAATGGATTACGAGAAAACGGACGCTCAGAGGTGAGTCCATCATCTCTCCGTTCTCTGTGTAGGCGAGCAGGTGATGCTCATTGAGCACCTCCTCGCCGCCAATCGTCATCGGAAATCGATCTTGTGTCATTTTCGGTCAATATATTAAAAAAAGTTACTCAAGTCCATCGCCTTCCGAACCGCTGCCTGGGTTAGTGGTAGAGCCAGATTCGCTCTTGCCTGTATCTCCCGATGGCGTAGTTGTTTCGGAGTCGGTGGTGGTCGAAGACTTCTTTTTCTTAGCACCATACTTCTTCAAGTTGGCGTCGAGGTTGAGATTCACAGAGCGGAAGTCGCCCGTGGCGCGGGCTTTCATTCTTACTCCTTCGATGTTCTTAGATACGGTGAAGTCGTCGGCGTTCTCTGCACCCATCTTGTTCTTGATGCTGATGTAGAAGATGGCGAGGTTGTCGAGCTTTACATTCTTGCCCATGAGCAGGAGCTCCTTGATGTGGGTCACGGCATCGATGAGGATGCCCTTGATGGTCCCGGCTGAGAATGGAGAGTTGTGACCATGCATGTGGTCGGCGAGCTCATCGAGATCTACAGTTTCACTAATGTGGGGCTTGGCGTAGTATTTGCCGTAAGCTTCTCATTCTTCTTGTTGTTGTTCTTCTTTAAATCGTACTCAATCATAAGGCTAATAAATTGTTTTATGGTTCGTGTTTCATGTATTAAAGCGCTGCGCAGTGCTTGTTTCTTGTTTACGGTTGCAAAGATACGACTTTCAGAAGAGGCTTCTGTACGATAGGGGTGAGATAGGGATACGATGGGGCATAAAACTGGAAAACTCAGTATTATGCTCGCCCAGATACTCATAGATGAGCAGCGTCTGGCGCATGGTGAAGGTCTTCGCCAACCGTTCGTAGCCCTCTCTTTGCAGGGCTTCAAGCAGAGGCGGGCAGTGGTTTACCATTCGCATCAGGTGGTTTAGTGCCACGTGTTTCGACTGCTCCGGAAAGTAGAGCTTGGCAAGCTCGAATTTTTTGTATATCTTGATTTTCATATAGTTTTGACTTTTATGAATCGCGGTAATAATACTTAGCGTTTCTCTTGATGATACTTAGCGTTGCTGGCTATGCTGGTTAGCACTTGCCAGAATGCTGTTTACTGTTGGTCAGAACCATTCTGGCTATCCGTAGCTACGGCTCTGTACGGTTTCAGGTACGTTTCTGCGCATTCGTTTGGACTGCAGATCGCCTCGGTGTTGATTTCTCCCGGATTCTTCTCTATCACGAGCCATCCGTTGCCTTTGGCGCGGTGTACCTTCTTGAATCCCAGTCGCTGCATCACGGCGCTCAGATTCTGGTGACTCATGTTGCGGCTCAGGGCGGGACTTCCGCCTATGCGCTCCATGATTTCCGATGAATAGCGGAACTTTACATATTGAGGGGCGGTGTCTGATTTCGGCACCTTGTAGAAGCGCAGTATCTGGTCTTCCATGAAGTTGGAAACCATGAACATGCCGTTGTGCTCCCTCATCACGTCGATGTCGACGGTGGTGAGCCAGTATACCCATCCCTCTTCCTGGTTCTTCACCCGATTGGTTACCTCTTGTCCCAGAGCTACAGCCTGGGCATAGACGTGCTGGTAGTCGATGGGGGTCTCCCTAGGACTCTCGATGTTGTCTACGAACCAGGGCGAGTAGCGGCGGTTCTCCTCGTCGGTGATGATCTGTATGCTGTTGCTGGTGCCACAGAGGGCACCACGGTGCAGCAGTTCCGAACGATACTTGTCGTAGGGGCGGCGGATGGAGAACACCAGCTTGGTGACGTTGCTCTTGAGGCGCTCAGCCCCTTGCCGAAGGTAGACTCCAGCTCGTCGAGGCATATCAGTGCCTTGCTTGAGAAAGCCTCCATGAAGTCCTTGTCGGTATAGTTGGCGGTTGACTCGTTGATGAAGTACTGGCGCAGGCAAGGTGGCAGGATATAATAGAAGAATGTGGTTTTATTGATGCCACCCCTCCCGATGAATATCAGGATGGTCTGGCTCACCACTCTCGGTGATACCCATGCCACCACCATCGATACGAGCCATTTCTTGAAGAAGTATCTGAACTCTTCCTGCGAGTGGTGGTAGCCAGGGCAATAGTTGATGGTTACCCGGTTGGCAAGCTCGTCGATGTAGTCGGTCTTTCCGTCCCATTTTGGCAGACTCCTGAGATATTCGTCGAAGGGGTCCCAAGGCTCGCTGAAGTCGCTGTTGATGATGGCGTGCAGCTTGATGGCGCTCACTTCGAGTCCCATCTCGTCCATCTGGGTCCAGATGGTGTTCTCTATGTTGTCGTCGATGCGGGTCCACTTATGGTATTTGCCTTTGATTATATCGCGACTCAGCACCTCGTGAAATCCCGTCACCTCATTGTGGTGGAACTCGTATCTCATCGAGAGCCACTGCTTGATTACCTTGACGGTCGGCTTACCCGAGAAGCCCTCGCCTTTGCGGTAGAAGTGCCAGGTGCCTAGTTTCTCGGTGTGCTTGTAGCATGATTTCATCACGCTGTCAGCATCGGGATAGTCGGAACTGAAGTTGCTCTTGGCGTAGGTCATTGCCTCTTCCTTGTCTATGCCATAGCGCACGCACACCTTGCCGAAGTGGAGCACATACTCGTTGTGGGCACCGCTCTCAAACTTGTAGCCCCACGTGTCGAGTAGGTTCAGTATGTGCTGCGCTGCCTCGTCCATCGAGGGAACCCCCTTGCCCAGTGCCACCATCTTCTGGCTGTTTCGCTTGCGCTTGCTGGCACGTTTGGCATATTTCGCCTCGTTGGCCTTCTTGGTGTAGAGCGCCTTCAGGTCGTGGGTGTCCAGGCCGAAAGGCTCTGCGTCCCAATGGAAGTAGGCGGTAGGGTCGTGTGCGAGTCCGCACATCCGGGTGATGTCTACGCATTGCTCGTCGGCAGGCACGCCTAGCAACTTACTGTAATAGCTCATCGCCTTGCGTATGATCACATCGAAAAGTTCCAGTGCGGTCACCTCGTCGTCATCTATGGGCAGGTATCTGGAGATGATGCGCAGGCCCCGTTGGCTCACGGTGATGAACCTCATCATGGTATGAGGGTCGGCGTCCGCCTTCTGTACGACCTCCTTCATCTTTTCTGCAGGAATCTTGTCGATGTCCACGGCAATCATCTGGGTGGTCTTCACCACGTTGCGCAGTTCCTTGCCCCGTCCGTCCATGAGCACGGAGGTAGTGATGCCTGGCATCATCACCTTGGTTTGATGAGCGAGCTCGCTGCTGATGCGCATGTTCTTGCGGTAGTCTTCGGTACGAGCCTGGGTCATGGCGTCGAGGGTGATGATTCGCTGCAGTTCATCAAGACTGATGAGTTGTCTGCTTTCGCTGGAGGCGATAGCATAGAAGAAAGATGGTAATACCATTTCTTGTCTTTGTTGTTGTTCTGTTGTTGTCATTTTTAAGCAAATAATTATAAGTTGTTTTAAAATTGAATCATATAGATTCCGCTGCAAAGCTAAGCATAAAATTTGGCATTGAAATCAAAAAGTTCCGATTTTGGAACATAACATAAATTTATTTAAAATGTTTTTTAAAAAAATCAAAAGTGAAGTCATGGGAATCAAGGATTCCTACGACTACAGACGGGCATGATTTCTGCCCACAAGTGTTTTAATCTTTTAGTCCACAACGTGTTCTGGGCTATGCGTGAAGAACTGAAGGAAGACCGTTTTGAGGGTGGTCTTACTGAGGAGGAGAAGCATTGGGCTTCCACCAAGTCAGCCATCCGCAAGGAGTTCCGGCTGTCTGATGCGTACACTAAGAGTCTGGAGGCGATGGACCGTGATGTTTCCATCGACGACTACTGGGGCGCGATACGTTGGATGGAGTCGTTGGTTGGCGAGGCTCACAGAGACGAGCTGCTTCGTCTGATTGACGGGTTGCTGGAACCTTTGTCGCCGAAATGATCGATTTTTAGATTAGCAAACAAAGTGTGAAGGGGGTAAATGAACTTTAGCGTGAAAAGTGTGTTAAAAAGAAGGCATAACTATCTGATACCCTTTCTCTTTATCTTTTGCGCACGATGTATATACAAAAGTTCTTATACACCCCCTTCACCCCCAAACATACAAACAAGAAGAAGTGATTGTAAAAGTCTGTGAAAATCTGACCGAATAGGTCAAAAAATCTGTGTTCATCTGTGAATTGAAAATCGGCGGCCGAAGGGAAAGCCAAATCTGTGGGACATCGATAATCCTCCGATTTGTTAAAATCCGGAATTTTCTTGCCTATTTCAGATATTTCCCTTATATTTGCACCATGTAAACAATAAAGAAGGAACAAAATTATGGAAGATGTCGTGAAAATAGCATCCTATATCAGCCAGCGCTACGAGCATCAATATGGTACTCGCATTGATGAGATGAAGCTACATAAGTTGCTTTATTTCACTCAGCGTGAATGCTTGGTTCAGTTAGGAGAACCCATGTTCGGAGCAAAATTCAAGGCATGGAAATATGGTCCTGTTATTCTTGAAATTCGTCAGCACTATAAAGATAACTCATTGAGTTTTTCTCTATCCCGAGAAAGTCTCCAAAAATATCAAGGTGTTTTTGATAAGGTCTTTGAGCAGTATGCTCCAAGCAGTCATGGAGTCTCAGTACTTTGAGTCATGGCGAATATTCTTGGAAGAAGGCGCGTGAGGGCTATTCACCATACGATACATGTGATGTTGATATAGATTTGTCGGATATTCGCAAGGATGCAGAAAGAATCAATATCCGTAGATTCTTATTAGCCCAGTATAAGGATTTTCAAATGTCAAGAGCATGAGAATAACTGAAGAACAAGAACGGATATTAGGATCCTTACATTGTGAAAGATTGTCCTCTAATGTTGATAATTTCAGATTGGTGGATGACTTTTATAATGGAAGGAATCCCAGTATTGTCAATACGCTGCAAAATGAGGCCTATGAGGATGATGCAAATCATCGAGTAGCTTATTATGTAGTTAAGAATAATTCAGGTGAAATTTTGTTTTATTTCTCATTGAAGTGTGGCTTGTTGTATGATGAATTTCTGGAAGGTGATTGCCTGTTAGATATGAAAGAAAACTGGAGGTAGCAAGAGCTCTTCATCTTTCTTTGGATTCAGAGGAACTTCTTAAAATCTTTGGTGAGAATAACAAGAATGTAGGTACCACTTTTGCAGGAGTAGAGATTGTGCATTTCTGTGCAAATGAAGCATATCGTGATTTTTGGTATCAAACAGGGATACATCAGAAGTTAGGAACAGTTGTGTTTTGGCAATTCATAGTACCTAAGATTCTTGATTTAATGGAAATTGTAGGTTGTGAGTATCTGTTTTTATTTGCAGCTGACTTATCTGAGGATGCCGACCTGGTAACTATTATGTTGATAATTTAGAGTTTATTGATGCCAGTGAGCATAGTGCTGCTACGCCGATGTATGATTTTGCCTGTCGCTTTTTGTGTCAGGAAACAAGTACATTACAAGAGCGAAGAACCAGTTTCTTTGAGCACTTCAATCCAGATGAGGAAGTTTAAATATTTGCAAATCGCCTTTCCACCCCTGGCGGTCCCATCCCGCATAATCTGGCGAGACCGCTTTGGTCCGCCAACCTTATAGCGTAGCGGTTCGAGCACCGAGTAGGGCGGTTTTCCTCTTCTTCCTGAGGTTTCTGTCCCCCGCAAACGGGGGAACCGAAGGGGGTGTAAAGACCATTGAAGAAGACCGAGATGAGAGGTGGAGCTTCTTTAATGGTAAAGAAGGACGGGATGATTTTAGAACAAATCTCTTTGCAGGAGAGACGGAGAGGTAGAAAAAACTCTTATAATATCAAATTCAAATTAGTTTTACTCAATCAATATCCAGGTAAGAATACCCTAAAAACGATTCTTATCTGGTAAGGACTCTATGTCCTTCATTTCCGATACGAAACAATTGTATAGTTAGAAATAACGAAATAATATATAAAACGAGAAGTAGCTTAGTAGTCTGGGCGCTACATAATCACCCACAACGCATCCTGCAGTTCTCTTTCGGAAACTGACCCACCGAAAGAGGCTCAGGATGCTTATTATTCAAGAACTTAAAACAATGCGTGATTTTAATCAATTAAAAATTGCCGTAGCCGGAACCGGTTACGTAGGACTCAGTATTGCTACGCTTTTATCCCAACACCATGAGGTAACAGCAGTAGATGTAATTCCCGAGAAAGTAGATAAACTGAATCATCATATATCACCGATACAGGATGAGTATATCGAAAAATATCTGGCAGAGAAACCTCTGCATCTCACAGCAACCTTGGACGGCAAGTCAGCTTACAAAGATGCCGACTTCGTAGTCATTGCAGCACCAACGAACTACGACCCAGTGAAGAATTTCTTCGATACCACTCATGTAGAAGAAGTTATCGACTTGGTCCTGGAGGTGAATCCCGATGCAGTGATGGTAATCAAGAGTACCATCCCTGTAGGTTACACTCGAAGCCTATATCAGAAGTATGCCCAGAAGGGAGTGAAGCAATTCAATCTCCTTTTCTCTCCGGAGTTCCTCCGAGAGAGCAAGGCACTCTATGATAATCTCTATCCAAGCCGCATCATCGTAGGTTATCCTAAGCTGATAGAACGCCCTGAGTTTAGAGATGAGAACGAGGCAATCTTGAAGGTTACTGATGTAGAAAAGTTGAAAGAAGCAGCCAAGACGTTTGCCGCTTTGCTCCAGGAAGGAGCCATTAAGGAAAATATCGATACACTCTTTATGGGCATGAAGGAAGCAGAAGCCGTCAAGCTCTTCGCCAATACCTATCTTGCCCTAAGAGTAAGTTACTTCAATGAGTTGGATACATACGCAGAAGTCAAGGGCTTGGATACCAAGGCAATCATTGATGGCATAGGCCTTGACCCACGTATCGGAACCCATTACAACAATCCAAGTTTCGGCTATGGTGGTTACTGCCTCCCAAAGGATACCAAACAGCTCCTGGCAAACTATGCCGATGTTCCGGAGAATCTGATAGAGGCAATTGTTGAGAGTAACCGTACAAGAAAAGACTATATTGCTGATGCCGTGCTCAGAAAAGCTGGCTATTATAGCTATGCCGATGCCAATAGCTATGATGCAAGCAAGGAGCACAACTGTGTGATAGGAGTTTATCGCCTGACGATGAAGAGTAACAGCGACAACTTCCGCCAGTCTGCCATCCAGGGTATTATGAAGCGAATCAAGGCAAAGGTGCTGAGGTAATCATCTACGAGCCAACCCTGGAGGATGGCAGTACTTTCTTCGGAAGCAAGGTGGTGAACGACATGGATGTCTTTAAGGCTCAGAGCCAGGCCATCATTGCCAACCGCTATGATGCCTGTTTGGATGATGTACAAAGTAAAGTATATACACGAGATATATTTAGAAGAGATTGATTGTATGGCGATAAATCAATTAAAAACAGGTGCAATATTAAATTATGTAGTTTTAGGTCTTAATGCTCTTGTAGGATTAGCCTATACTCCTTTTATGCTTCGTATGCTTGGTAAAAGTGAGTATGGTCTATTCGCTTTAGCTGCATCGGTCATAGCATATTTGTCGATGCTTGACTTAGGATTTGGAAATGCAGTAATCAGATATACTGCCAAATTCAGAGCAGAAGGTAAAACAGAAGAACAGTATTATATGTTTGGTATGTTTACAATGCTCTATTCTGTTCTTGGATTTATAGTATTGTTTGCAGGAGTATTATTGTATCAGCATCTTGATTGTATATTCGGACAATCTCTTACCGTAGCTGAATTGGAGAAGGCTAGAGTAATCGTCTTACTAATGGTTTTTAACCTAGCTGTTACCTTTCCTTTGAGTATATATGGAGCAATCATATCAGCTTATGAAAATTTTATTTTTCTTAGAGTGGTACAAATTGCTCGTATATTACTGAATACAGCTGTAATGATAATCCTTTTATCTTATGGATATAAGGCGATTGCTATGGTTGTGGTACAAACAGCATTTAATATCATCACCTTGTTTTTGAATGTTGTATATTGTAGGCGGAAGATAAATATAAAAGTGAAGTTTGGAAAGGTAGATAAGAGATTATTGAAAGAAATTTCTATTTATTCTTTTTGGATATTCCTTAATACAATCATGGATAGAATATATTGGAGTACAGGTCAGTTTGTATTAGGTGCAATGGTTGGAACAGTTGCTGTAGCTGTATTTGCAGTAGCTATTCAGCTTCAGGGAATGTATATGATGTTTTCTACAGCTATTGTTGGTGTTTTCTTACCACGAGTAACTGCGATGGTTACAAAAAACAATGATAAGAAAGAATTATCTGATTTGTTTATTCGAACAGGTCGAGTTCAATATGTAGTTATGGCGTTTATCTTATCTGGTTTTATAGTTTTTGGAAAGTATTTTATTCGTTTTTGGGCAGGTGATGGATATGGCGATGCTTACACGATAGCTTTGTTGTTTCTTGTTCCGCTAACGATTCCTTTGATTCAAAACCTTGGCATTACTATTTTGCAAGCACGTAATCAAATGCGCTTCCGTTCCGAAGTATATGTTATTATAGCTCTGATAAGTTTGGGATTTCAGATTCCACTGGCAAAATATTACGGAGGTATAGGGTGTGCTATGGCTATTGCTGGTGCTTTGACATTGGGGCAGATTATAGTAATGAATATTTATTATCATAAAAAGCAGGGGTTAGATATCATCGGTTTTTGGAAAGAAATTATTCAAATGAGCATAGTTCCATTTTTGCTATGTACTGCTGCTATTTGTGTACTTCATTTTTATCCTATCCTTACATTTAAAAATATGTGTCTTGGAATTCTAATATTTACAGCTTTATATTTACCCTTATTTATGAAGTTGTCTATGAATAGGTACGAACGTAATTTGGTATTAGCTCCTATTAAAAAGATATTCTTGAGAAATGATTAACATAGCGGTAAAATCAAAATGTACTGGATGCTCTGCTTGTGTACAAAAATGTCCCAAGCAGTGCATCTCTTTTGAAGAAGATAGTGAAGGATTTTATTATCCTCAAGTGAAATTATCATTGTGCATAAATTGTGGCTTATGTGAAAATGTATGTCCTGTATTACATCAAGATAAACCTAGAACTCCAGAGATTGTATATGCAGCTAAAAATTCTAATTTGGCAACCCGTCTTGCAAGTTCTTCAGGTGGTATTTTTGCTTTATTAGCAGAAACTATTTTAAGACAGAATGGGGTTGTGTTTGGCGCAAGATTTGATAATGAGTGGAATGTTTTTCATGACTATACTGAGTCGTTAGATGGTTTATCTGTATTTTTAGGCTCTAAGTATGTACAATCAAAGATAGGTAATACTTATAAACTAGCAGAACAGTTTTTGAAAGAAGGTAGAAAAGTTCTGTTTTCAGGAACTCCCTGTCAAATAGCTGGATTAAAAAGATACTTAAGAAAAGAGTATGATAATTTGCTAACTGTGGATTTTGTTTGTCATGGAGTGCCTAGTCCGATGATATGGAGAGATTATCTGAATGCAAAAATACGCCCTTTGGCGTCGATGGAAGAAATATGGTTTCTCAATTATCTCTAAAAGATTTGCCCGTGATAACGGGTATCTCTTTTAGAGATAAACGATACGGATGGAAGAAATTTGGTTTCTCAGTCCGTGCAAAGTCCGCCTCTAAGGCGGACAAAAATTTGGTTTCTCAGTCCGTAGAAGTAACAGATAAAACGTTGCTTTATGAGCCTCATAAGGCGAACCTTTATATGAAAGGTTTTCTTAAAAATTTGTATCTTCGTCCATCTTGCTATGCTTGTCCTGCTAAATGTGGTAAGAGTGGGGCTGATTATACATTAGCTGATTTTTGGGGAGCTAGTACTTACGTTGGAGACTTTGATGATGATAAGGGATTGAGTGCCGTGCTAGTATATAAGAATAAGGTAAATATAGAGTCTTTTGATATGGGTTTTAAGGTTGTTGGCTTGAATGATATTCTTTCTCAAAATCCTGCAGTCATAAAGTCTTCTAGAATGAAGGGAGGAAGGAATCAATCTTTCAGCATTACAATAGAGAGCATCAGATAGATTTAATCAATCGATATTCGAAATATACAATAAAGGAAAATATTCGTTACACTGCCATTAAACTGCTTGTTAGTTTACATTTGGCAAAATTCATTAAAAAGATAATTAGAAAATGAAAAAGATAGGTGTTCTTACACTTCCCACTTTAACTAATTATGGTGGTATTCTTCAAGCGTATGCTTTAGTTTATGTCCTAAAGAAATTGGGCTATGATGCATGGCTAATTAATCGTCGATGGAATGCAGATAATCATAGTATTTTGCATCGGATAAAAAAAGTATTTTATCATCTTTTTGTAATACGTAAATTCGATAAGTTTTGCGAAGAGTATATTGTGCCGAGAACGGAAGAAATTGATACTCGTGCTAAGATGGATGAAATTAGACAAGCTGGATTTGATGGATATGTTGTAGGAAGTGATCAGGTTTGGAGAATTAAGAATGTGCGTGGAGCTGATTATAACTTTTTCTTAGATTTTGCTAAAGATGATCATGTTAAACGTATTTCTTATGCTGCTTCTTTTGGTGTAGATTATTGGGATGATAACCAGAATCCGGAAAAATCAAGAGCAGAAGTTAAACCTTTACTTCAAAAGTTTGATGCGATTTCAGTAAGAGAGGATAGTGGAGTTAAAGTTTGTAAAGATTGCTTTGATGTGCCAGCTACTCATGTCTTGGATCCTACGTTATTGATCGATAAAGAGGAATATGTAAAGAATCTAGGATTAAAAGTTCGTAGAAAGAAATATTTAGCAGTTTACATTTTAGACATGACTGAGGAGAAAAAGAAAATAATAAAAAAAATCTCATCCGAGTTAGGACTTCCTATTAAATATATAAATTATTCCTCTCTGTTGTGGAAGTGGATGCCATCTTCAATATCAGATATAGTAAAACCGGATGTTAAAGAGTGGATGCAATCTATTTTAGAGGCAGATTATGTTTTGACAGATTCTTTTCATGGTATGGCTTTTTCCATAATCTTTGAAAAACAATTTTTAGTGATTGGTAATGAAAGAAGGGGATTGACAAGATTTGCTTCTTTGTTGAAGTCTTTATGTATAAACGATAATTTGGTGATGGATTTGGATTCAATCGATATTTCTATTGTTGAAAAGAATTTAGATTATTCGGCTATTTTTATGCAAAAAAAGAAACTTCAAAAACAATCTGAAAGTTTTATTGTAAATAATATTTAGTTTTGATATTTATATTATGGTTAGATCGAATTTTACTTTTGTTGAACAATAGAAAAAAATGAGAAAATGAAAAGAGAGAGTAACATAGAATTGCTTAGGCTGCTATGCATGTTTTTGATTGTCGTGAATCACATGCTGGGGCATGGCGTGCTATTAGACCCGACTATTGCGGCCGGACCGATGGAGTTATTATGCTATGATATTGGTTCTTCCATTTGGATGCCGGCAGCCTTGGTATTCATACTGATATCGGGCTATTTCGGCATCCATCCCACGATGAAAGGCATTGCTAGATTTGCCTTTGTCTGTACATTTTATTTGGTGATATCCGGATTGATGGGGGGGATAAAAAGCGTATCCTTATTCTTTAAGACATGCTGCATACTTTCTTCAGCTACAGGCCTCTGGTTTATTAGTGCCTATTTCTATTTATATTGTCTAAGCCCGATGCTAAATGCCTATATGAATACTTTGTCAGTAAGGGATTTTCGTAAGTATATACTTGTGTTCCTGCTGTTTGAGATAGGCATTGGCTGGGTGATGGAAAGCCCGACTTATAACCATATAATCTTGATGATGCTGATATATAGCATCGGTTATTATTTGGGGCACTCAAACGATGAATGGATTCAGCGAATAACCGTAAAGAAGTGTATCCTCGTATGGCTGTTGCCGACGGCGGTTCTCTTTAGCTCGCAATATTTCCACTTGGGGAGACCCTTTAGCAACCTGAGCTACACCAACCCCTTCATTTTGCTGCAAGCCGTGATGATATTACTCATCTTCACGAAATGGAAGATGCCCTATCGCAGCGGCATCAATTATTTGGCAAAGAGCGCACTGATGGTGTATCTCGTTACCTCTAACGTCCATACTCGGGATTATTTTGCAGAGATGGTGCAGTTCTGCTATACCTCGCTCAACGGAATCCTATTGTTATTGGTGTTAATCCTGCTTTTTGTTTGCTTGTTTTTCGGATTGCTGCTACTCGACAAGTTGGTGGCAAAAATATATAACCCCCTTTTTAATGTGTTAATTCAATGGAAAAAATAATGATATGTATATAGCGTATGTAATCAATGTGGATCTGGCTGTATCCCCCTTCAATGGTATCCGCATCCAGGCTGAGACTTGGGCCGACGAACTTGCGCGGCAAGGCCACAAAGTGGTGAAGGTGAATCCTTGGGAGAAGCAAGAATGGGCGGAGTATGACCTCGTGCACATCATTGGGGCCAACAGAGCCATCGATGACTTGGTGTCTTCGCTGGCCAGGAAATGCAAGAAGATATGCTTTTCCCCTATCATCGACACGATAGAGTCTACTTTTAAGTATCGATTGGCTTCTTATATGGGCTGCAAGAGATTGCGACTCTATTCCGTGAACTATGCCATTAGGCAGGCATCCCAGTATATTGATCAATGGTTTGTGAGAAGTCATTATGAATTAACTTACGTGAACCAGTCTTATGGCGTTCCGCTCGATAGGATATCCATTATCCCCCTCTCGCCCAGGATACCTATAATAGACCAGTATCCAGAAAAGGAAGACTTCTGCTTTCATTTGAGCAGCCTGGCCGATGGCAGGAAGAACGTGATGAGATTGGTGCAGGCTGCCATCAAGTATCACTTCAAACTAGTCCTTGCAGGATCCGTAAATTCAGACGCAGCCTTTAGTCCCATCAAGAGTTTGATAGATACCCATGATAACATCTCTTATCTGGCAGGGTGCCCGATGCCGAACTGTATCATCTCTATGCCAGAGCCAAGGTGTTTGCACTTCCCAGCATCAATGAGGGCGTGGGGATGGTGGCCGTAGAGGCGGCATCGTATGGTTGCGACATCGTGGTTACGGAGATAGGAGGCCCCAAGGAATACTATGGCTCTAGGGCTTTTGTAGTGAATCCATACGATGTGGACGAGATAGGCAAGGCCGTTGTTGCGGGCTAATGGTGGAAAAGGAG
>ENA-OQBJ01000307-OQBJ01000307.1-human-gut-metagenome-genome-assembly--contig:-NODE-307-length-26470-cov-3.595908_pt1 | contig 26470 bp, 38 predicted proteins | sample MGYA00242743_ERZ504545 | MGnify/ENA primary metagenome ERZ504545 (study PRJEB26092, sample SAMD00036252) | human gut metagenome | host: Homo sapiens | study: EMG produced TPA metagenomics assembly of...
CTTGGCGGCGACGACGGTTGGCGCCGCTACGGTTGTGGCAGCCCCGGTTGTCATTGGCTTTGCGGCCGCCTGTGCCGTCGGCAGTTTCATTTCCGACCTCTTCGATTAGTAGATTTTCCTAATTCCTATTTTTAACAAGTACCACAGAAATTGCAGAAAAAAACAGAGAAGGAATGTTCTTCATTCCCTCTCTGTTTTTTATTGCCCCTTTATGATTTTCCGTTTTCAAACATATGCTGGGCAATATGCAAGGCCCGAAGCTGGGATGTTTTCTTATGTTGATGCTGTTCCATTCGCAGCAAAATGTTGGTCAAGGCCGTAACGGCTTCTACGATGTACGGTCCTTTATTGAGCATGACGCATTCGGCGCGTTCCCCCATAGCGGCGTCGGTAATTTCAGCCCGCGACGGGAGGCCTTTCTTAACTAGGTTTTCGAGTACCTGGGTTGCCAGATGACTGGGACATGAGCTGCTTCACAGATCCACATGATTTCTTCCTGCAGTTCGGCCAAGCGCCTGTAACCGACTTCAACGGCCAGATCGCCGCGGGCAATCATGATGCCAGGGGCTGTTTTGACGCAGCTTGTACGATGATTTCCGGCAGGTTGTCGACGGCTTCCTTGTTTTCAATCTTAGCTACCAATGCGATTTGGCGGTAGGCCTTGCCGCAGCGTTGTTGAAGTTCCTTCTGCAAGAGGGATACGTCAGCCGCCGATTTGACGAAGGAGTATCCGATGGCATCGGCATACTGCACGACGAAGTCTAAATCTTCTTTATCTTTATCCGTAAGAGGCGACAGTTCTACCGGCGTCTGGGGGAAGTTCAAACTCTTTTCGTTCTTGATTTTCCCACCTAAGGGCTTGGTATAGGTAATGGTCAAATAAGCCCCTTCGGGCGTTACTTTTTCAACGATGGCCCGAATCTTCCCGTCATCGATGAGGACTGGATGGCCGGCCTCCATGTGTTCAAAGATTTCAGGGATACTGCAGGAGATGACGATATTGCCCTTATACTCTTCGGGATAGGTTGAAATCGATCCCGATACCAAAAAGATCTGCTCACCCGGCATGACCCGCGCTTCACCATAGCGCAACAGGACCGACTCGATGCGAACTTCGGTCCGGCCAAATCCATGTAAACCTTACAATGATTCCCCGTTTCCTGTTCGGCCCGATGGATATAGGAAATCATCGTCCCCCACAGCTCCTTCGAGTCGTGCGCACAGTTGATACGGGCACAGTCCATGCCGGCTGCCACTAAGTCACGAATGAGAATGCCATTGTCTTCTGCCGCTTCTGTCGGCAGGGTTACCATGATTCGCGTCCCCGTCTTGGCCGTTCCAAAAATCCGCCCCGTATTATAGGCCAAGAGGCCGTCTCCATAGAAAAACCGCCGCTGCTGCGGATAAGGAACGAGATTTTGCTCCGGTTCCTGACAGATTCGCCCCAAGGACGCCATGACGGCATCGAGATTGGTAATCGCCCTTGCTTCGCCCCGTCCGAGGGACGACAGGCCAAAGGGAAGGAGCGAACGCTGTATCTTTCGCAGGTCGTGACAGCGAAGGGCCAGATAAAAGGCAGATTCCAAGCACTGTATGTAAAGTGTCGCCGCTGAATCAGCGGTTTCCACTGCCGGTATAACGAGTCGCCTCGCGAAAGGACGTCCTTCCTCAATCGGCAAAGGACGCTATACAGTTCTTTCGCTGATGGATATATGTCTTATTCCACTTCAATTCACCTCATTTGCATAATTTTTATTCATATAATTCATATCATTTATTATATTCCTGTAAGCAAACTTTCTCAACGCCGCCAGCCTTGCTTTACATTGATTTTACACCCCTACAAAGTGCTGTAGCTTTATCTTAAAAACACGTTGTCCTACACACTATCCCAAAAAGCCTTTTCTAAAACAAAAACGACGGTCAAACCTTCGGCAGGTGCAACGATGGCCCCGGCACAAAGAGCGCCGGGGCCAAGTACAACAGTCTTTGTCTTATAAAGGAAGCTTATTTCTGAGCCGCTACGAAACCGGCGATGACCATGCGCTGAACTTCGTTAGTGCCTTCATAAATCTGCATGATCTTAGCATCACGAACCAATTTTTCAACCGGATATTCACGGCTGTAACCAAAGCCGCCGAGAATCTGAACGGCTTCTAAAGCAACTTCTACGGAAATATCCCCGGCGAAGCATTTTGCGATAGCGGCTTCACGAGTGTAGCTCCGTTTCGGTTCTGCATAATACGTATTGAGGAAGTTGATGATGGCCGAGCGAGCGACTTCGGTCTTCATGTCCATGTCAGCCAGTTTAAAGGAAATGACTTCATGTTTGATGATTGGTTTGCCAAAGGTAACGCGTTCTTTTGCATATTTAACAGCTTCATTGATAGCCCGCTGAGCAATACCAACAGCCAGGGATGCTACCATCGGACGAGCGAGGTCCAAGGTCTGCATGGCATAAACGAAACCCTTACCTTCTTCACCGATGAGGTGGTCAGCCGGAATATGAACGTCCTGGAAAATAACTTCTGTCGTATTGGAGAGGCGGATACCCATCTTATCTTCTTCTTTACCGACGGAAACGCCCGGGCGGTCGCGTTCAACGATAAAGGCCGAAATCCCTTTTACGCCCTTCGATTTATCGGTAATAGCAAAGACGGTGTAAACGGAAGCGACGCCGCCGTTGGTAATGAAGCATTTCGTACCGTTGATGACGTATTCATCGCCCTGTTTTACAGCAACCGTCGTCCCGGCAGCCGCATCAGAACCCGCATTGGCTTCCGTCAGGCAGAATGCGCAGAAGCCGCTGCCTTTTTCACCGGTCAAGTATTCGGCATACAATTTCTTTTGCGCGTCGTTACCATGCTGGAGAACCGGTTTGAGGCCCAAGCCAGAAGCTGCAATAGCCGTAGCTACGCCGGCATCGACTTTAGACAGTTCTTCATAAACAGCTGCAACGGTGTAGTAATCCTGGCCCATGCCGCCGTATTCTTCAGGAATCTCTAAGCCGCAAAAACCGATATCGACGGCTTCCTGGTAAATATCCAAAAGCTTCTGACCCGGTTCTTTCGCTTCATCCAATTCATGCACGAAGGGAGCTACTTTCTTTTCTGCAAAGTCCCTTGCTAAGGCGACGAGATCCTGCTGATCCTTATTGAGAATATAACCCATGATAAAAAACCTCCTCTAACGGATAATAAAAAATAATACGACGGCGGTAACTATACTATTCATACTTATATTCTATCAAATATCCGCATATAAAGAAAGTTTAAAATAAATAAAAAGCATATTTTAATTCTATTTTAAGAATGAATCGTTAAAAATAAAAATTTCAATAAACGGCTTGTTATTCGATAAATCCTTTGCCTGACAAAAATCAATCCTACAAAAAAAGACGAGTCATGAACCCGTCCTCAAAAAAAGCATCGTAATCGCTTACGAAAAATTATTCATGCACCTACGCTGCAGCTACTTTTTATGAAAAAAAAGCCACTCTCCAAATCGAATGATTCGAAGAATGGCTGTATTTGGTCGGAACGGCGAGATTTGAACTCGCGACCTCTTCCACCCCAAGGAAGCGCGCTACCAAGCTGCGCCACGTCCCGTCAACTATCGACCCTTGTCCTGTCGACCTTTTAATTCTAACCGATTCAAGGATACTTGTCAAGGTATAATTTTTCTCACCTCTATGATAAGGACTTTTCACTGCGGAATCATCTGCCGATTTTATGTGCTGACTCTATTTCCGATAAAAAATAAGAGATTTACTTCCATTTATGCTACTCGGAATGGATATATGTAACGATTAGTTGTATACTATATGTATAAATAAAACAAGAGGTGGTAAATTTGAATACTTTAGTAAAAACGCATTACATTAGAAATAACCTCATAGCCCTTTTCTTCGGAGTGATAGTACCAGCATTTCTCTTGACAAGTTCTCGCAGCAACGCTTGTGGTGCCTACTTATTAACGGCACTAATCGCACTAATACCAACAAATATTGCCTATAGTAAGGGTAGGAATTTCGCTAAATGGTTTATTTATAGTACCTTTTTATGGATTATTGCCATAATTCATAGTATAAAAATTACTCCTAATGATAAATCAAGAATCAGAGCCGGATATCATAAATGCCCTTACTGCGGCGAACTCAGCCGCCCGGAAGCCACCGTTTGTCATTGCTGCGGCCGAGATTTATTTATATAATAGCCTGGAATAATTTCTAAACAAACGAGAGGTATCTATTATGGAAAAACCACACAATGTACGTTACTCATTAATAGCTTTTTTAATCTTTTCTATTCTCGTTCCCATCCTATTATCCGATGTGAACTTATTGGGGAATAAAGGTGAGCTCTATATGGAGTATTGGATTTTCTCGGTATTAGCGCTAATCCCTGCCAACATCGCCTCCAACAAAGGCCGCAGCTTTGCCATTTGGTATATCTATGGACTTTGCCTTTTTCTAATCGCCTTCATTCATAGTTTATGCATCAAGGACAATGATATTGCTAAAACGTTCAAGGGCTGGCATAAATGCCGACACTGCGGCGAATTTAGCCAACCGGAAGCGACGGTTTGTCACTGCTGCGGCCGGGATTTAGCTTAGCATCATTCTTTAAAATACTCAAACACATCAAAAGGCCCTTCCCTATCATGATGGTATATACGGTCATGACAGGAAAGAGCCTTTTCGCGTCTTACTGACAAGTGGTCCCCTTGCCTCGCATTCTCCGCTTATAGGTTTTCCAAGAGCTTTATTTCATTTTTCAGGATGTAGCGTTCCCGTTCCGGTTTCTGATCGTTGACCAGGTACTGAAAGGCCAAATCCATGGCCCGATAGCCCTGCTGGTAGGGGTGCTGATAGATGATGGTCTTTAAGACGCCCTGCTTCATCATGTCGACCGTCGTCGGCGTGCTGTCGAAGGCGACGATGGTCAGGTCTTTTTCTTTTTTAAGGCTGACAACAGCCCGGCAGGCACCGTACACGCCGCCGGCGACGATGAACAAGGAGTCGATATCCGGATGTTCTTCGAGCATCTTCTTCGTTTCTTCATAAGAGCGGATTTCATCGTCCTTATTGACGGCTGTCGCAAGATAGAAAATCCCGGAACTTTTCCATGCGCCGCTGGAAACCTTCAAGGCGAAGTTCATGGCCCCAGGCCTGACGAGAACCGGTCACGACGCCGATTTTAGCAGTCTGGCCTCGCAGGAGCTGCAGCAAGGCGCAGGCCGTTTCACCGCCATTGGTGTAGTCACTGCCGACATAACACTGGCGGCGGCAGTTTTGTACGTCATTATTGACGTTGACGACGAAAACGCCTTTATCGACCAAGGCATTGATGGCCTCAGCAATTCGCGTATCGTTGATGGGGCTGATGATGAGACCGCTCACGTGGATGGACTCCAACTCGTCAATGAGTGCCAGCTGAGCCTCTACGTCGTAGCCTTTCATGCGGCGCATGGTCAGCTCATACCGTAAATCTGATAACGGCTTTCTGCCGTTTCGATACCGCGGATGATTTCATCGAAAAAGGCATTGCCTCTGAATTCAAAATGACGCCGACGATGGGCCGGTGCCGTCTGGCAGCCAAGCTTGCCGGCCGGATTGGTTTATATCCTAATTGCTTTACCATATTCATGACCGCTTCGGCCGTTTCCGGCTTGACGCGCCCGCGGCCATTGAGGACTCGGTCGACGGTCCCTCGCGAAACACCGCAAAGTTCGGCAATTTTTTTAATCGTTACCATACTTCTCCCTCACTTATCCTCATACTTAAGGTTAACTGGTACCCTCTATTGTACCAAACATTGCGGCATGATAAAAGGAACTATTTACAAAGTTCGTCCTTTATAAATAGTTCCTCATCCTTTAAATCTGTATATTTTCTCCAACCAGGCCTATCCAAGCCTTGTCCTTTTGCAGTCCGCTCTCTTCATGAGCGATGAGCCACTTATTAATGGCAAAGAGGAGGGCATTCTCGCCGTGACCGCCGCCCTTTTCCGGCAAGGGTTCGTTGGTTCCCTTGGGAAGGACGACGCCGCAGCGGAATTCTTTGCCGTCTACACTGCACGGCGCAAAGTGAAGTGTCGTCGCATAGAGCTCGACGGCCGTCCCTGCCGGCACGAAGAAGGCTTCGACCCGTGCCGTATCGTATGTATAGGAGGATACATCGATATCTTGCTGCCGGCCAACTAATAAGATGAGGTCTGTCGCCGCAATGTCGATCTCTGAAGACCGGTGATACTCTAGGGCATTGAGTTTATTATTATAGCCGCTGCAATGACCGAATTCAATGGGAAGGAAACCGAAGGATTCCTGTTCCAAGGTCTTGGCCAAGGGAAGGGCTTCAAAAGCGCCGACAGAAGGTTCATACATCGTTCCTTCCGAGACGACAGGGACGTCTTTCATTACGTCTACAAATTCATTGACATCGACATCAAGGACGCGTCCGTAGACGGCAAATTCTTTATCGGTTACTTTTTTCATTAGTCATTACCTCCATGAACCCAATATTTTTTAACTTCATGCCAGACATTAAATTCTTTTCAATCTGTTCCAGAGAAACATTTTTCGTTTCCGGGACAAAGGCAAAGGTCAAGGCGATGAATACGGCATTCAAACCGGCATACATCCAGAAAGTCATGGAAGAACCGAGGGCATCGATGAGGCTGAGGAAGGTAGCACCGACGACGGCACAGGTGATCCAGTTGGTCATGGTCGAGCAAGCAACGCCGAATTCACGCATCTTAAGCGGCTGGATTTCCGAGCACAGAACCCAAACGATCGGACCGGCACTCATGGCAAAACCAGCGATGAAGATCATGGTCATGATAGCCGATAAGTAGCAGACCCAGGGAGCGGGATTTCCGCCTTCAATGACGGCCATGCAAAGACCCATGACGACCATAGCGGCGGCCATGACGGCAAACCCGATTTTAAGGCCGGTTTACGACCGGACTTATCAACGGTATAGACGGCAATCAGGGTTGCCAAAACGAAGACGATCCCATTTATGACCGTACCGATCATCTGATCTTCCGTGCTGGAAAAACCGCCCAGACTGAGGATTTTCGGCGAATAATACATGATGACGTTAAAGCCTGTAAACTGCTGCATGGCTTGGAGCAGGACGCCGAGGAAAACGGCACGACGCACGTTTTTATTGGATCTTAATAAGGACCAACCGGCCTGTTTTACTTTCAGCGTATCTTTAATATCATTTAATTCAGATTTTGCTAAGGAAACATCGGCATGGAGGGTCTGCAACACTTTTTCTGCTTCTGAAAAACGACCCTTGGCAGCCAACCAGCGCGGACTTTCGGGCAGTACAAAGACGGTCAAGATCAAGATGACGGCCGGAATGGCAATGACTGTCAGCATCATCCGCCAAGAACCACTGTAACTGAAATACGTATTAGACAGGAAGGCCGATAGAATCCCGACAGTAACCATAACTGGTAACCTGAAATGACCTGGCCTCGCGAGTCTTTATCGGCCATTTCCGCCAAATAGAGCGGCGCCGTGTAGGACGCGATACCGACGGACAAGCCGAGAATCAGGCGAAAACCGATGAGCATGTCAACGTTAACGGCAAGGCCGGAACCGACAGAGCCGACGATAAACAGGGCGGCCCCGGTAAGCAGGCTTCGCTTTCTACCGATGCGGGCCGTCATAAACGCGGCACACAAGGCCCCGATGGCAGCCCCTACATCATACAGCTGACTACCCGTTCTTGAGCGGCGCTGTTGAGGCCCCATTCAGCCGTAATAAAAGGCAGCGCCCCGGCGATGACCCCTTGGTCGAGGCCGAATAACAAACCTGCCATACCGGCCGTAAAATAAATGAACTTTCGTACTCGTGAAGCGTGAGACTTCTCTAACACTTTGTCGTCACAAATCATGGCTGCTTCTTGATTCATCATGGTCACATCTCTCCTAACGTCATTTATAAAGTTGCCAAATCTTGATAACATCCGGCTAATTGCCGATATAATTTCTGATATAAAGCGTGGCCTTTTTCATAATAGGCGTGTGCTGTCGGGTCGGGCTGGCAGTATGTCTTAGTATCGATGAAATCACGGCAGGCCGTGACGACGTTCTTAAACAAACCGGCTCCGACACCGGCCAGGATCGCTGCCCCCAGGGCAGGACCTTCCTTCGACGATACCGTTTTGACTTCGCAGTTATACATATCAGCCAGCATCTGACGCCACAAGGGACTCCGTCCACCGCCACCGCAGGCCATCATTTCCTGAACGACGATGCCCATATCGCGGAGGATATCCTGCAGTCGGTCAAGGAATAGCTGACGCCTTCCATAACGGCGCGGAGCATATCGTCCTGCGTATGGATAGCCGATAACCCGAAGAATACACCGCGGCAATCCGGATCGAGGTGCGGCGTCCGTTCGCCCATAAGATAGGGTAAATAAAGGAGCCGACGACTGCCTATGGGCACGTGTTCGACGTGGTGATCCATGACGACATAAGGATCAAGACCGGCCTGTTCGGCTTCTTTCATATAGTCATGTCCCAGCGTATCACGGAACCAGCGAAGTGACAAGCCGGCCGCCTGAGTTACGCCCATGACGTGCCAACAACCGGGAACAGCGCAGCAGAATGAATGGACGCGCCCTTTGGGATCGATATGAAGATCGCTCGTATGGGCAAAGACGACGCCGCTGGTTCCGATCGTCGTAAAGGCTTTGCCGTCACTGACGATGCCCGTTCCGACGGCAGCCGCTGCATTGTCACCAGCGCCGCCGACGACGATGGTCTGCGGGAGAAGTCCCGTTGCTGCGGCAAAAGCAGTTGTCAGCGTTCCGGTCACATCGGGCGACTCGTAGACTTTAGCCAGCCACGACGGATCGATGTCGAGGCGGTCCAGGATTTCATCGGACCAGCAGCGATGGCGTACATCGAGGAACTGCATGCCGCTGGCATCAGAAACGTCAGTCGCATACTGACCGGTCATGCGCAGGCGTACATAGTCTTTCGGCAGTAAAATGTGCCGGCACTGGCGATAATGTTCCGCTTCATGATTGCGCACCCAGAGGAGTTTCGATGCCGTAAAACCGGTCAGGGCCGGATTGGCCGTAATCTTCATCAATTTATCAGCACCGACGGTCCGGGTGATTTCAATACATTCCTTCCCGGTCCGCTGATCACACCAGATAATAGCCGGTCGAATGACTTCTTCCTTTTCATTCAGCATGACCAGACCATGCATCTGCCCCGATAAACCGATACCGACGATGTCTTTCGCATCTACCGGGGACTTAGCCAAGATTTCCCGTATCGTCTGGACAACGGCTTGATACCAGTCTTCCGGCTGCTGCTCTGCCCAGCCGTTCTGGGCTGATACAAAGGATACTCGCAAGACGCCATAGCAACGGCCTGACAGGTTTCATCAAAGAGTACCGTCTTCGTCGCTGACGTGCCAATATCAATTCCCATTACATACTTCATATATCTTCCTCCCTATGTCCTCCATTTATTTCGAGGACCTTACGCCTTATTGCGTGCCTAAGCACATGTCTATGTTCGAAGTATACCATGACAAAATTAGATGGTCAATAGGAATCTTCATACATGCACTTTTGCTATATTCTAGGGTTTACCTGTATTTTTTCTGCATAATGCTGTCTTTCGTAAAAAAATGTCAAACTATGTATTGACAGAAATTTGACAAGCGTGCTATCATTCCCTTAACGAAATGTGCCTAGGCACTCAAAAATTTATAAGTATCCCTTACATGGGAAAGGAGACCTTATTATGAATATTCCTGAAGTGAAATGCGGTATTATTTCTGTCAGCCGTGACTGCTTTATTATTTCTTTATCACAGAACCGTCGTCAGGCTATCGTCGATGCCTACACGAAACAATATGGCGACCTCTATGAAGTACCGACGGTCGTAGAAAATGAAACGGATATGCTCAAAGCCGTTGAAGAAGCCAAAGCTGCCGGCTGTAACGCCTCGTCGTTTTCTTAGGCAACTTCGGCCCTGAAACGCCGGAAACCTTAGTCGCCAAATACTTCGATGGCCCGGTCATGTACGCTGCTGCTGCCGAAGAAACGGGCAAGAACCTCATCAACGGCCGTGGCGACGCTTACTGTGGCATGCTCAACTGTTCCTACAATTTAGGCCTTCGTAAATTAAAAGCCTATATTCCTTCGTATCCTGTAGGAACGGCTGAAGAAGTCGCAAAAATGATTGCCGACTTCCAGCCCATGGCCCGTACCCTCATCGGCCTCAGCCAGTTAAAAATCATCACCTTCGGTCCCCGTCCTCAGGACTTCTTTGCCTGCAACGCACCGATCAAGCCGCTCTACGACTTAGGGATTGAAATCGAAGAAAATTCCGAACTCGACCTTCTCGTATCGTACCAGGCTCATAAAGATGATCCGCGTATTGCTGACGTCGTCGCCGATATGACCGAAGAACTCGGCAAAGACGGCAACCCCTGGCCGGACCTCCTGCCCCGCATGGCACAGTATGAACTGACCCTTCTCGACTGGGCCGAAGCCCACAAGGGTTCCCGTCAGTACGTAGCCTTTGCCAATAAATGCTGGCCGGCCTTCCCGTCCCAGTTCGGCTTTGAACCGTGCTACGTCAACAGCCGCCTCGTATCCCGCGGCATCCCCGTCGCCTGTGAAGTCGACATCTACGGCGCCGTCAGCGAATACATCGGCATGTGCGCCAGCGGCGATACAGTCACCCTGCTCGACATTAACAACTCCGTCCCCCGTGATCTCTACGAATCGGATATCAAACCGCCGACGAACTATACGCAGAAAGATACCTTCATGGGCTTCCACTGCGGCAACACCCCGCTGTGCAAATTGAAAAAGGGCGGCGTAAAATATCAGCTCATCCAGAACCGTCTCTTAGAAGACGGCGGCACGCCGGACATTACCCGCGGCACCCTCGAAGGCGACATTGCCGAAAGCCCGATCACCTTCTTCCGCCTCCAGAGCACGGCCGGCGGACAGCTGCGGGCCTACATCGCTCAAGGTGAAGTCCTGCCGGCTGCAACCCAGTCCTTCGGCGGCATCGGCATCTTTGCCATCCCCGAAATGGGCCGCTTCTACCGCCACGTCCTCATCGCCAAGCAGTATCCGCATCACGCGCCGTCGCCTTTGCTCACATTGGGAAAGTCCTCTTCTCCATCTTCCAGTACCTGGGCATCGAAGACATCGCCTTCAACCAACCTAAAGGCATGCTCTATCCTACGGAAAATCCCTTTGATATCTAAGTTTTAGCTCATAAAAAGAGGCTGTAACGAAAGCGTTTTGAACTCGCATTTCGTTACAGCCTCTTTTTCAATTAATCAGCAATCCATCTTGAAGTCGGCTTTATTGGGTCTACACCGACACAATCCTAAATCGTACGGCAGACGGCTAGTCAAAAATCTCATCGAAGATATCACTGACGGCCCCAGCCACAGCACAGGCCGCCGTAAAGCCAATGATAACCGGAGCCGCCACAACAGCAGTACCAACCGTCGTTGCAGCCAGGGCCCCAGCAGCGGCATTGCCAGCAACGGCCGAAACGGCCCCGATCACACCGCCCTTAACACCGGCGCCGGCAATATCTACCGCCGCATCGACCACATCCTTTTTACCGTCCATGACATCAGTCACCGAGGACACGGCCTCCATGCCAGCCCCGAAAAGAGCTCCGGTGGCCCCACTGTTCTTCACAGCCATCAAAGGCCAAGAACCGACCGAAGCCGGATACCCCTTTTTAGCTACAGGAATCCCGACTTCTTTATAAAATTTCTGGTTGTTCATCATGATAATCCTCCTCTTGAAAAACTCTTACTCCTTATACAAATTGGGGCAAAATCAAAGAATTATAAATCCGAGATACAGCGTTGGCCCCGGTCCTCGATCCGCTTGGCGTTTTCGGCAAAGGGAAGCAATACCGATCATCGTTGTTATAGTAAAGCTTGTAATGCTTTCTGCCTTCAACAACGGTAATCCCGATTTCAGCCAACGCCCGCCGAATCGATGCATTCATCCTTCGATACTGCTTAAAAATTTTCTTTAACATTGCTCGAATATGCTGTGCTTCATCCAACACTGCTTTTTTCGCCATCCACAGATCTCCCTTCCATTTTAAGAGAACAAAAAGATCATGTTTCATATTACATTATCATTATATCAGTTATCTGTTGCTAATGCAATAGCAAATGCAATATATTTTTATTTTCTTCATATTACCCTGCCATTGATTATAAAATCGTTATATGTTAAAATAATGACAAAAGACAGAGGAGGTGATTTTATGCCATTACCCATATTGACAGCTTTGCGGGCAGCAGGAATCATTGCAGCGGGAGCTACCGGATCCCTTCCACTGGCCTTAATTGCAGGGGCAGTAACGGAAGCTATGGTCTCGACGGAAACTGATAACTCAGGAGAATCTGAGACGAAAACAGCCGAAGCCCAAAAAAACTCGACGGAGACTACGGATACACTTACGGAACCGACTGAGGCTGCCACAGCCGCAGGAATGGCAGCCGCAACGGAAGAAGCAGCTAAGACTATAGGAAACATCATGGAAAGAGCTTCTTTAAAAACTGGTGACAATTTCTCCGATGAAAAGAAAGAATATACCGTAGCCGAAGCTGCTGATTTGCTGGGAATCAGCCAATATACGGTAAAAAAGAAAATCCGTGAAAAAAAACTTCTCGGACGCATCGATGGAAAGAAATATATGGTTTTCGCGGAGTCAATCCAAGAGTATTCTAAAAACGCCAAAAAGTCTGGACATATTCTGGGAGATCCAGTAAGCGGCGAAGAGTCCGCTACCGAGGCGTGGAAAAATCCCGCTCTACTGGAAAAATCTATTGAAAGTGCAAGATTACAGCAAGAGATCTTCTCTCTAGAAATGGAAAAACTTGAGTTATCAAAAAAATGGCCAAGAAATCAAACGACGAAGATCAAGTAGACAAATTGAGCCAACAAATTATCGATAAAAAAATTCAAATATTAGAGATTTCTAAAGAGATAAAGATATTCGAAGCCCAAATTCTGTATTTATCAGAGCATCCTGACCTCTCCCAAGACAACGATGAGGATATCAATATAAAGTCTTTTATGGAAGACGATTCGGATTTTTTCACGAAAGATGATTCGGACCTTTTCCCAGAAACTGATAGAGCTGTTGAGAAAGAGCCTAACAGAAAAAAAATACCCAAGAGAAAATAAAAGTCTTTACGGGTACAAAAAAAGGGGCTGAAAACATTGTTTTCAGTCCCTTTTACATTTCTATAAGAAAACCTTGGATGATCGGTTTATTCGTCATCCAAGGTTTTTTTTGATCAATATATCCCCTTTTTAAAGAGGGTCATCATTTCCATCGTAAGGCTGGCTTTTTCTAAGTCATCGGGAATATCCTGTCGGTCGATCCAATCGGCAGTTGCCAGTTCCCGGTGATCGACTTTCAGCGTATCATCACCGTCAAGGTCACAGAAAAATCCCAGGAGCAGGGTATCGGTAAAGCACCAGGGCTGACTCTTATAGAAGGTCAGGTTCTTGACCTTGATGCCTACTTCTTCCATGACTTCGCGATGGACCGTATCTTCGATAGACTCGCCGACTTCGGCAAATCCGGCCAATAGGGCGACATTCTTATATTCCCTGCCTGCGTATTTTGAAACCAGGAGTTTATCGCCATAGCGGACGGCTACGATGACAGCCGGCAGATGCGCGGATAGATCATAGTATGGCAAGCATCGCAATGGACCATACGCTCTGTGTCGCTGTGTTTCATCGGACGGCCGCAGTGACCACAAAAGCGGTGGTTGCCGTACCAAACGGATAAGGACAGGCCGACGATGCCGCAAAGGCCAGGTGACGCGGTGAAGCTCCCCGCATAAAGTTAATATTGACGTAAGAAAATCCGTCTTTTTCCGGCAAGGCTTCGTCAGCCAGATAAAACTGCTGACTATCTTCGGCAAAGAGCCAACGGAACCGATTGGCCTCCAGGCCATCGTAATCACCATAAGTCGGATAGGTGAAAGATTTTTCGCCGGTCAGCTTTACCAGGACCTCCCGACCGCGATAAGACAAGAGAATACCATCCCGTGCCAAAGGCACCGGACGGTATTCAACATGATACGTATGATCTCCGATATCTTGAATCATCAGATGAGCTTCGCTCCTTCATTACTGCATTTTAAAACGTGGCCCGTTGCTTCAATGCCGTGGTCGTTAAAGCAGTTGATCATGGCTTCCATGATGGCCGCTTCATTTCCCGTAGCAAAGGCGATGAGCGTCGAACCGGATCCGCTGATCGTAGCTCCGAGGCACCGGCTTCTACAGCCTTCTTCAAGACTAAGTCACCGCTGGGGATGAGGCTCAGCCGGTATGGCACGTGGAGCTTATCCTGAAGGCCATAGGCGATGCGATCGTACTGTTTGGTAAACAGCGACGATACCAGGAAGCTGACGCGGCTGACGTTAAAGACGGCGTTTTGATAATCGATGGTCTTAGGCAGTGCCTTTCGCGCTTCTTCCGTCGAGATTTCGATTTCCGGACTGACGGTCACGAAAGAGAGTTCATCGTCAAGGGGAATCGAATTGGTCAAAGTCTTGCCGTCGACCATGACAGAAACGGCCAAACCACCGTAAATGGCAGGGGCCACATTGTCCGGATGGCCTTCGAGGACCGTTGCCAGGGACAACATTTCGTCGCGGCTCATAGTGCTTCCCGTCAAGGCGTCACCGAGGAGGATGCCGCCGACAAGAGCTGCCGAGCTGCTTCCGAGGCCGCGGGCCGGCGGAATGGCATTGACCAGTTTCAAGGTGCCACCCTTGGGAAGGGCCTGGCGTTTTTTGACGGCAACGGCTTTCATCGCCTGGCCGACCATATTTTCGTCAAAAACCTTGGGCAGTTTGTTGGCTCCGAGGCCTTCGATTTCCACGGTAATCGTGTCCTTGCCCGGTTCTTCCGTAAAATAAATGTCATTGTACAAGGTTAGAGCAATACCGACGGCATCAAAACCGGAGCCGACGTTAGCGGATGTTGCAGGAATCTGTGCATGCAATGTTTTTGTCATATCTTACACCTCAATTACACGAATGGCATTTTCAATTTTGCGGACGCACGACAATTCTTCGATTTTCTGGAGCGATGCCTGGACCAGACCATCGGCGGATTTGTCGATAAGGATGACGATTTCCGCAATTTCTGTCGTTTCATCCTTTTGAATCAGAGAGCGGATACTGATATTGTGTTCAGCCAGAACCTTCGATACCGACGACAAGACGCCCGGCGCATTGTTGACAATCATCCGCAGGTAGTAGGGCGAGCAAATTTCCGCCTGGGGCTTCAATTTCGCTTCGTGCCATACATAGCCGCGCTTACCGGTCATCTTCAGGTTGCGGTGGAGGATGACGTTCATGACGTCACTGACGACAGCGCTGGCCGTCGGAAGAGAACCTGCGCCCGGACCGTAGAACATGACGTTGCCGACGCCATTGCCGCGGACGCAGACGGCATTATAGGCACCGTCGACGTGGGCCAGGGGATGGTCTTCCCGAATGAAGGCCGGATGGACGTTGAGGGAAATACCGTCGTCCGCCTGGCGAGCAATGGCCAAAAGCTTAATAACGTATCCCATTTCTGTCGCGTGTTCAATATCTTCCTTGGAGATATTTTGAATGCCTTCGACGGCAACGTCGTCAAAGGTAACGGCTGAATGGAAGCCTAAGGTTGCCAGGATGGCAATCTTACGAGCCGCATCATAGCCGCTGACGTCATTCGTCGGATCGGCTTCGGCGTAGCCTTTTTCCTGGGCTTCTTTCAAGACTTCTTCATACGACGAACCATGGCCGTCATATTCGATAAGATAAAATTGGTCGTCCCGTTCATGATGCCAATGATTTCTTCGATGCGGTTGCTGTTAAGCGACGAATACATGGGACGAACGATGGGGATACCACCGGCGACGCTGGCTTCAAACTGGAAGTCGACGTCATGCTCATAGGATAAGGTCAACAAGGGAATCCCATAGTCGGCGATGAGGTCTTTATTGGCGCTGATAACGCTTTTGCCGCGCCGGAAGCACTGTTCAATGCAGTCTTTGGCAAAGTCGGCGCTGCCCATGACTTCGACGACGATTTCGATGTCATCGTCGTTGATGATGTCGCTAAAATCGGTCGTCAGTCGAATGGAATCGGGCAGGCCTTCCATCTTTTCATACTTGTTCAAATCACGGATAAGGATACGCTTGATATTGATTTTGGTATCGAGCTGTTCTTCAATGAGCGGACCGTTCATCGTCAGTAAATCGACGACGCCTTTCCCGACAGTACCGCAGCCTAACAGAGCAATAGAAACGCTTTTCATGGGCCTACCCCCTCTTTTATTTACTTACGCTTGTCCGATAATATTTACTTTGCTGACACCGGACAGTTTTTCCAACGTCTTCATCAAATCCTCGACCGATACGGTCATATCCTTGGTCTCAATGGATAAGCTGACTGCCGCCATACCCTGAAGGGGAATGCCCTGATTGATGGTCAGGATACTCCCATTGTTGGCAGCCACTGTATTGAGGACCTGCGACAATTCGCCGGGACGGTCAAAGATCATGACCGACAAGGTGACGATTTTGCCCTGCGTAACGTCATAAAAAGGAGAAACGTAATCCTTATATTTATAGTACGCACTGCGGCTCAAATCCATCATCTGGACGGCTTCATTGATCGTCCGCGTCTGATGGCGCTTGAGGATTTCTTTGACCTTGATGGTCTTCTTGATCGCTTCAGGCAAAATATCTTCGCGGACTAAGTAAAATTTGTGCTCCTTATCGTCTTTCACTTGGCATCTTCCCTTTCGCAAAAATATTGATACATCGCCATGAGGCCGGGCATCAGGTTCATCTTGGGACGCCAGTGGAGTCCTTTCTCGGCCTTTTCAATATGCAGTGCCGAGCGGGATATGTCACCCTGGCGTGCATCTTCATAAGAGATAGAAATACCGGCATGCGTAAAATACAGTAAAATGACTTTTAGCGCATTGATCGTCGTCTCCATCTGCGTGCCGATATTATACGTTTCAGCCAGGATTTCATCGGCCATGGCCGCCAGATTGGCCCGGACGACGTCGCCAACGTAAATGAAATCACGAGACTGTTCTCCGTCGCCAAAGATGGCCGCATCTTCGCCGTAAACGACAGCACGGGTAAAGCGGCTGACGACGCTGTCCTCTTCTCCTTCGCCATATACATTGGCATAGCGCAAAATGACATATGGCAGGCCGTGCTGTTCATGATACTGGCGGACACAGTCTTCAGCAGCCGCTTTCGCCTGTCCCTCAAAGGTGATGGGACGAAGGTCATCTTCTTCGCGGACCGGAATGCGGACCGGTTCGCCATAGACGGCAGCAGACGAGGAAAAGATGAATTTTTTTACCCCGCAGCGACAGCACTGGTCGAGGACCGTCCGGAGTCCCTTAAGGCTCTCTCTGACATCGTCTTCCGAAAAGTCGTTTGACTCGGAAAGCCGCCGCTGCGGCGCTTCATGAAAGACGATATCGAAAGGCGTTTCGGCAAAGACAGCTGCGACGGCCTGTTCATCGGCAATGTCGCCGTCGATACAGCGGACTTCGTCGGGCAGCTGCGCAAAGGTCCCTTTAGAAAGGTTATCCAAGACCGTGACCTCATGACCTTCTTCAAGCAGGGCTTTGACCAGGCGGGACCCGATGAAGCCGGCACCTCCCGTAACTAAAATATGCAAGACAAGTCCTCCCGGGCCTTACGGCAGATCGCCGTAGGTAATGAGTTGAATCTCTCTTTTTTCGAGTTGACGGCGAATGGCCGGCGACATGAGAGCCTGAAATTCATCCTGCCAATGATACTCCCAGGAAAAGCTCTGGCTGAGAACGGCTGTACTGCGTCCCGGATGCATCATGATTTCATGAACGCCGAAGGCAGCCGGTCGATGAGGTACTTCAGGTTTCCTTCGTTCATGTTGCCGCCATCGACCATGCCCCAAAAGAAATCCGTCGTCGTAAAATGAAGGCGCTTCACGGCATCCATAGCCTTCTGGGACAAGAAGGTCAGGCCGTCACGGCCGGCGATGCGCACGGGATTGGCCGAAAACAGTTTGTACGAATACGCTTCTCGCGGAATGCGCACCCGATGGATGCCGTACTTCATCATCAGCGACTGAACGATGTTCCAGATCTGCGGCAGGACGTGCAGGTGCTGATGGCTGTCGACATGGTCGATGGGAAGGCCCGTGGCCATGATTTTTTCCATCTGGGCATCGAGTTCCCGATATACCTGGCCGTAATCGAGATGCCCCTGGCAGGCCCGTTTAATGACTTCCGGATAACTGTCGGGGACCCGTCCACTGTCAGTCACCAAGTAGGTACTTCCTGCGGGGACAAAACGGTGGGCAGCGACCCGACGAGGCATAAGTGGATACCGATACCCAGGCCGGGACAAGTCCGAGCCAGCGAGACGGCTTCCTCAAAGGCGGGTCCCGTCGGCAATAAGGACGTACTGGTCAGAACGCCCTGCTCACAAGCCTCGATAATGGCATGGTTAACTTCCGTATGGATACCGAAATCATCGGCATTAATAATGACTCTATTCATCTTTTACGCTCCCTGTCCTTTCAGGATGCACTGCACATCGGCTTAATGACTATTATACACGGACAATCGTATTTTGACAATATCCTCCCCGGGACTATTCCGTAAATTGGCGGTATGCCGCTTCCTTCACCTTTCGCTGCCATTCTTTTAACGGAATCCCCGTCGCTTCTGCCGCCTTCCTACAGTCATCGTATTCGGCGGAAATATTGACGATCTGTCCGCCGTAACGGCAAACTTTGCAGTGAAGCTCTCGACCGTCAATACAAACGGTCGTGATGACCCGGTCGCAGGCCATGCGACTCACGGGAAAGAAGCGAACGCCGATGGACGTCGTCTCCTTGACGATGATTTCCATCATATCGTCGAGGAGTTCTCTCCGGCAGAGGACGCAGAGCATCGACGCATCCGTCCTTTTTTCATCATCATCGGCATGGCCCAGACGTCATTGGCCCCTTTATCGAGAATCCGCGAAAAGACGTACTCCATATTCTGGGGGTTCATATCGTCGATATTGGCTTCTAACTGCCATAAAGTTTCCATCGGATCACCTCAGGCTGTTCATCGTATCGGCCAATCTTCCGGCACCGAAGCCATTGTCGATGTTGACGACGGATATGCCGGCAGCACAGCTGTTGAGCATGGCCAAAAGGGCCGAGAGGCCGTGGAAATTGGCACCGTAGCCGATACTGGTCGGTACGGCGATGACCGGCTTGTCTACCAGCCGCCGACGACGCTGGCCAGGGCTCCTTCCATACCGGCGACGACGATGTTGACGTTGGCCTTGCGGATATCGTCGACGCGAGCGAGCAAGCGGTGGATGCCGGCGACGCCGACGTCGTAGATCCGTTCGACTCTGTTACCCATGATTTCAGCCGTAAGCGCCGCTTCTTCGGCGACGGGAATATCGCTGGTGCCGGCCGTAATGACCGAAATCAGCCGATCGCCGTTAATGATCGTCTTATCCTTGTGCTGATAGACCATCTTGGCCAGTTCGTCGTATTGGGCAGCCGGAAATTTAGCCGACAAGATGTCAAAAATTTCTTTAGAAGCCGCGTGCCGATGACATTGTCATATTTTTCCATCAAAATCTCTAAAATCTTGACCGACTGATCCGTCGTCTTTCCTGCACAATAGACAACTTCCGGAAAACCGCAGCGCTGCTGACGCTGTAAATCGAGTTTTGCAAACCGAGATCAAGGGTGTCCTTATTTTCTTCCATCATTACGCCTCCAGACTATACGTGAAAACCATTTTTTTCCCAGGCCTTATACAGGACGATGCCGACGGCCATGGATAAATTGAGCGATTCCGTATCGGGCCGCATGGGAATGGTCAGTACGTCGTCACAGCATTCCAAAAATTCATCGGGCAGACCGTTTCCTTCATTGCCAAAGGCTAAAATAACCGGCCGGTTGTAATCGGCATCGACATAGGATACGCTCCCTTCAGCGGCCGTCCCATAGATGTTTCGATCCTCATCGCTGCAGAATTGGTCGAGCTGTTCATCGGTCACATCCTGGACGACGGGCACTTTGAAAATCGCCCCCATGGCGCTGCGGACGGTCTTATCGTTGTAGACATCGACACAGCCTTCACTGAGGAGGACTGCGCCGACGTTGGCCGCGGCAGCCGTTCGCAGGATGGTCCCTAGATTGCCCGGATCCTGGACGGAGCGCAGATAGAGGACGGCCTTTTCCGGATCAATGGCCGGCAGGGCGTCAAACGTATAGGCGAAAAAGGGCAGCATGGCAGCCAGTCCCTGAGGGGTCTTGGTATCCTTCAATTTATCGTAGACGCTGTCGGTAACGGCGTAAAAAGTCCAGCCTAATTCAAGGCCTCGGGCATATACTTCGTCAAAGCCGGCAAGGTCTCGTCCCTTCGGCGACACGAAGCAAATGGCATCGGGAATGCCCATGACAGCGGCATCGCCAATGACCCGCAGGCCTTCGACAAAGACGCGTTGATGGGCCTGGCGTCCTTTTTTCTGCTTCAAGGAACAGGCCATCTTCACCCACTGGTTATCGCGGGATACAATTTCGTTCATAATACCTCCTGTCATCAACATGGAAAAAAAAGGCCCTGCCGCACGAGCGACAGGACCTCATAAGCCATCATTACTGCTGATCCGGCGTATCCTGATGTCCATTGTTCTTCAGCAGGCTTTCGCGATTCTGCTGAATGCTGGATAAGGTCTTTTCCAATGTCGATTCAACGTATTTGAGGACGTCGCCGGCATAGGTAATGGAGCTGTTTTTCAGCTGTTCCGACGAGTCATTGGCCGTTTGGATAACCTGGTTGGCACGTTCCTGAGCCTGCGTACCAGTTCACTTTCTTCGGTCAGTTTGGCGATATAATCTTTCGCCTGGGCTACCATGCCGTCAGCGTGATGCTGGGCATCGGCAATGACCTTGTCTCTTTCGGCCAAAATCTTCTTGGATTGTTCCAATTCAGCCGGCATGGATTCTTTCAAATCGTCGATGATCTGAAGGATTTCTTCTTCTTCTACCATTTTTTTGTTGGTAAAGGGAACTTTTGAAGCGTTCATTACTAAGCTTTCCAAATCTTCTAACAGTTTATCCGAATTCATGTAGTCTCCACTCCTAAGCATTGTACTTGTCTGCAAACTTCACTTTTAGTTTCTTTTCAACGTAATCGGGAACCATATCATCGAGCTTGCCGCCAAAGCAGGCCAGTTCGCGGATGCCCGTCGAGCTGATATAAGAATATTTGGTACTCGTCATGATGAATACCGTTTCGATGCGCGGCTCTACTTTTTTCATGAGCAGGGCCCGCTGGAATTCATATTCAAAATCGCTCAGGGCCCGGAGGCCGCGAATAATGACGGTCGCACCATGGTCGATGGCGTATTCGTTGAGAAGGCCGTGAAAGCTGACGACTTCAATATTGGGAATATGTCTCGTCGTTTCTCTCAGCATCTCTTCTCGTTCAGCCATCGTAAACAACGGCTTCTTTACGGGATTTTCAAAAACAGCAACGATAAGTTTATCGACTAATTTGCTCCCCCGTTCAAAAATATCAATGTGTCCATTGGTAACAGGATCAAAACTGCCCGGACAAATACCGATTCGCACTTCTTTCAAACTCCTTCCTGGCGACGACGGATAAAAGCAATCCGCGTGTCATTTCCATAGGATTTTTCTCTGATGACCTCATACAATGTGTTCTCCGTTATACCTTCATTCCGGCTGTATTCCATCAGAATCAATCCACCAGGAGCCAACAAATCGTATTGACCTATCAAAACAATTGTATCGTTCACCAAATTTTTGTTATACGGCGGGTCGGCAAAGATGTAATCAAACTGCCGCCCTTGCAGCCGTGCCAAAGCTTTTGCCGACGGGAGACGCAGTACTTCAGCGCGTTCACCAAACCCGCAGAGCGACGCATTCTGGCGAATGAGGCCTGCGTATAATGGTCGATGAATACAGCCGAATCTGCACCGCGGCTCAAGGCTTCTAATCCCAAGGCACCTGTACCCGCAAAGATATCGAGAACCCTTGCCCCGGCCAGACTGCCTCTGCTTTCAAGCATATTAAAAAGACTTTCCCGCGTGCGGTCTAAGGTCGGCCGGGTCAGCATTCCTTTCGGCGACTTCAAAATTCGCCCTCTGGCACTACCCGATATGATTCTCATAAGATCACCTGCTCGTACATAATCAATTATACACGTTTTTTAGTACATATCAATCTATTTTTTCTGAATTCGTTCGACCTTCAGTTCCCGTCCCTGTATCAGGCGGATAATATTATCCTTATGACGGACGACGACGAGGATCGCAGCCAAGAGACCGAAAATCGTAAGCGGCAGCGGTTCGCCAAAAAAGTACATCAGGATCGGCACCAAGACGGCGGCTACGATGGAGCCAGGGAGACGATGCGCGTAATGGCAACGATGACGACCCAGACGGCAAAGACGATGAGCGTTTCCCAAGGGGCCAGGAACAAGATGATGCCAAGGCCGGTAGCGACGCCTTTCCCGCCTTTGAATTTCAGAAAAATAGAGCACGAATGACCGATGATGGCCAAGAGGCCGCCGGCGATCATGAGATAGATCTGATCGGCCGGGGTTCCGATGCCGGCCTGGGAGCAAGCTGCCCCAAGTAGACACCGAACATCCCCTTAGCGACGTCACAGATGAGAACCAACAGGCCGCCGACGGCACCGAAGACACGGTAGGCATTGGTCGCCCCCGTATTATGACTGCCGTACTCGCGGGGATCGGTATGGTACAGGACCTTGCCGATGACCAGGCCGCTGGGGACAGAGCCTACCAGATAGGCCAAGATCAGGCAGAGGATACCGGTCATCATAAGCGGTCACCATCCTTCTTGCCACGCAAGATGAGCCGGATGGGAGTGCCTTCAAAGCCGAAGGTTTCGCGCAGTCGGTTTTCCAAGAAGCGCAGATACGAAAAATGCATGAGCTGGGGCTCATTGACGAAGAGAATAAACGTCGGCGGCTGGACCGAAGCCTGGGTCATGTAGTAGATTTTCAGCAGCCGTCCGCCTTTGGCCGGCGGCGGATTGGTGAGCTGGGCATCTTCGATGAGTTCGTTTAAGACGCTCGTCGATATGCGCATATGCTGCTGTTCCGATACGAATTTGACCATATCGGCCAGGCGGTTAATGCGCTGCTTGGTCAGGGCCGAAGCGAAGAGAATCGGGGCGTACTGGAGGAAGGCCAGTTCCCGTCGGATATCTTCTTCGAACTTATGGCTCGTCTTGCTGTCCTTTTCAACGAGATCCCACTTGTTGACGACGATGATGCAGCCCTTGCCCGCTTCGTGGACGTAGCCGGCGATTTTCGTATCCTGTTCGGTAACGCCTTCCGTCGCATCGATGACCAGGACGGCGATATCCGAGCGGTCGACGGCGCGAAGGGCGCGGACGACGCTGTACCGTTCGACCGGCATGTCGATCTTGGCCTTGCGGCGCATGCCCGCCGTATCGATGAGGACGAAGTCCGTTCCTTCATAGGACCAGTGGGTATCGATGGAATCGCGCGTCGTACCCGGTACGTTGCTGACGATGACCCGGTCCTGCCCCAAGAGGGCATTGGTCAGGGACGATTTGCCGACGTTCGGCCGGCCGACGAGGGAAATATGAATCGTATCGTCGTCGTCTTCAAGGGCCGGAACCTCTTTAATATTCTTCAGGACTTCATCGAGGAGGTCGCCGAGGTTCATCAGGTTGACGGCTGAGATGCCGATGGGATCGCCTAAGCCGAGGTTATAAAATTCATAGATGTTTATTTCCTGTTCGACGCTGTCGATCTTGTTGACGACCAGGATGACCGGTTTGCCGCACGAGCGCAGGATGTGAGCGATTTCTTCGTCCTGCGGCTGGATGCCGACCTTGCCGTCGACGACGTACAGGATGACATCGGCTTCGCGAATGGCCAGTTCCGCCTGATAGCGCATACTGGTAAAGATGTGATCATTGGAATCGATAAATTCAATGCCGCCCGTATCGATCATGGTAAATTCCCGACCGAGCCATTCGGCATCAAAGTAAATTCTGTCGCGGGTAACGCCGGGAATGTCTTCAACGATGGAAATCCGTTTCTTGACAATGGCGTTAAACAGCGTCGATTTGCCGACATTCGGCCGACCGACGACGGCGACTAAGGGTTTATACATGGCATTATCCTTTCTATAAACGAAAAAAGGATAACCGGTACAGCCCGGCTATCCTCTTTTTACAAAGCCTTAGTTGTTTTCTTCTTCGTTATCCTGGTTAGCGAGGTAGTCGCGAACTTCCTGTTCTTCTTCATCTTTCTGAATAGCCAGAACGCTGAGAGAAATCTTCTTCTTATCCGTATCGATGCCGATGATCTTAACGTTCATACATCGCCGATGTCGACCAGGTCTTTGACAGCCACGCCGCGTTTTTCAGTTAATTCAGAAATATGGAGCAAGCCCTGCAATTCCGGATCGATGGCTAAGATAGCACCGAACGGCAAGAGTTTCTTAACTTCGCCTTTTACGATATCGCCGACTTCAAATTTTTCGATAGCCGCAATCCAGGGGTTCTTCTGAAGAGCTTTCAAGGAGAGGGAAATACGATTCCGTTCCTGATCGAACTTCTGAACGAGGACTTCGAGTTCTTCTCCGGCCTGGAGAACGTCTTCTACAGCATTGATGCGCTTCCAAGAAATATCAGAAATGTGGAGCAGGCCTTCTACGCCGCCGAGATCGATGAATGCGCCATAGGGCATGATCTTAACGACAGTGCCTTTGATGACAGCCCCTTCTTCAATGTTCTTAAGGGCTTCTTCGCGTTTTGCTTCGCGTTCTGATTCAAGTACAGCCTTGCGGGACAGGACCAGACGGTTTTTGTGTTCGTCAATGTCGATGACTTTGACCTGGAAGGTTTCACCGACGAGGTAGTCCAAAGACTTCACGAATTTGATATCGCCCTGGGAGAGGGGGATAAATCCGCGGAGGGATTTGATCGAAACGACGAGGCCAGCCTTATTCGTTTCTTTCCCAACACATTCGACGAGCTGATCATTTTCGAAAGCTTCGCGAACTTCTTTCCAGTCTTCGACTTTCTTCATCTTGACGAGGGAAACGACAATAGCTCCTTCTTCTTTGATGTTGTTGGCAATTTCAACTGTCAGTTCATCGCCGACTTTGACAAAGTCACTCGCTTTTTCCGGAGCGGGAACAGCCATTTCCTTTTTCGGCAGAATTGCTTCCGCTTTCGTACCGATGGAAACATAGGCAGCATCATCATTCACAGAAATAACCGTGCCTTTGACCACGTCACCTTTCTTTGGATTTTCTTCATAGTCATACTTGTCCAACAATTCTTCACTCATTACTTCTGTGCCTTCAGCTTGCAAATTTTCCATAATCTTAACAACCTCCTGTATTATCCAATCCGGCGTAGAAGCGCCGGCTGTAATGCCTATATGATTCATACCACTGAACCAGGCCGTATCCAATTCGGCTGCTGTTTCAATGTGGTATGTCGGGCAATCCTGTTCACGGCATACCTGCGCGAGGCGGCCGGTGTTGGCGCTGTTCTTGCCGCCAATGACGATCATGGCGTCCACCTGACCTGCCAATTCTATCGCTGCCTGCTGACGCTGCTGCGTCGCCGTACATATGGTCATATGCACATCGAGATGATTAGTCTTTTGTTGCAGGATAGCGGCGATACGCTTGAATTGCTCTTGAGAGAACGTCGTTTGGACGACGACTCCCATAGAATCGCAAAAGGGAATCTGTTGAGCCTCTTCTTCCCTGTCTATTATAATAGCACGATTTGCCCCCCATTGTGAAATACTAATTACTTCAGGATGGGCCTTTTCGCTACTATTATAAGCTTTTCACCTTTTTCGATGATATTTTTGGCGTCTTGTTGGGCCTTTTTGACGTGTGGACAGGTAGCATCTATGACTTTTAGTTCTCGATTTTCGGCTTGTTCATAGACTTCCGGTCCTACGCCATGGGAGCGTATCAAGACGACAGCCCCCTTATCGACCTCATCCAAAGAGTCTACCGGCGACACGCCTTGTTCGGCGAGACGCCCGACAACTTGCGGATTGTGGATGATAGGTCCTAAGGTATGCGTTCCTTTTTCAGCCTGTCCGGCCAGTTCAACGGCTCGTCGGACGCCATAGCAAAAGCCACAGGCTGCGGCGAGAGTTACTTTCATTTTTCGTCCCCTTTATACTGATTTTGCATAGTCACGATGGAATCGCGAATTTCTTCGGAAAAGGCCGTGACTACGTCGTGATCGGAGGCTTTTCCGGCCGAGCATGATGGGTTTGCCAAAGATGACTCGAACGGGCCCCGTCTTTTTCGGCAGAAATTCCGA
>ENA-OQBJ01000308-OQBJ01000308.1-human-gut-metagenome-genome-assembly--contig:-NODE-308-length-26455-cov-2.950775_pt1 | contig 26455 bp, 32 predicted proteins | sample MGYA00242743_ERZ504545 | MGnify/ENA primary metagenome ERZ504545 (study PRJEB26092, sample SAMD00036252) | human gut metagenome | host: Homo sapiens | study: EMG produced TPA metagenomics assembly of...
AAAAAGTATAGTAAGATACCCTCAGAGGAGTTGATGAATTATGTTATACTGGATTATTATCGGGGTATTGATCGTAGGGATCATTGCGGTAATTTTCTTTACAGTTTCAAAATTATTGAAAGAGAAAAAAAGACTATAATCAGTTTGAACGCAGATATCATTCACGGGAAGACGATTATGATGATGACTACGATGACGATGACGAGGATGATTATGAACCAGAGCCAAGACGCCGTCCGGCGAGACAGCAGTCAGAATGCCGTACATCTTCAGCACCGGCGAAACGCCGCTGGAAGATCGTGCTGGAGGATGTGGACCAGCAGGATCAGTACAGTTTTATCTTCTATGATTCATTGGGAATCGGAAGAGTCAGTGCATCGTCAGATTATGACAAGTTTCTTTCATTACCGGAAGATCTGAGAGTGTCAAAGGTGCATTGTGCAATCATCCGAAGCGGTGACAAATTGTATTTGAGAGATGAAGGTTCGAAAAATCATACATATTTGAACGGAAAACCGGTCAACAAGCCGATTGTGATCCAGAAAGAAGATGTGATCACGGTCGGAGAGACCAGACTGGAAGTTGTAAAAATCTGCGGGAGATAAGATAATCCCGCAGAATTTTTTTGCAATTCCCTCTTTAACATGCTAAAATGATAAACAGTTAGTGAAATTATTGGAAAGACAAAGGAGGTTACCATGATTAAATTATATGATAACGGTGTGTACCTGTTAAACGGCACAGAAATCCTGGAGGATTCGGGAAATGTGTCCCTTCCTGTTTCAAGAGAAGAAGCTGCAAAAAATACGATTGCCTATGGAATTCTGGACAGTCATAATACTTCAGGCAATATGGAACGCCTGCAGATTAAATTTGATAAATTGACATCTCATGATATCACATTTGTGGGAATTATTCAGACGGCAAGAGCTTCCGGATTGGAAAAATTTCCGGTACCGTATGTTTTGACAAACTGTCACAACAGTCTCTGTGCAGTCGGAGGAACGATCAACGAAGACGACCACATGTTTGGCCTGACTTGTGCGAAAAAGTACGGCGGTGTTTATGTTCCGCCTCATCAGGCAGTGATTCATCAGTTTGCAAGAGAGGTACTGGCAGAGTGCGGCAAGATGATCCTTGGTTCTGACAGTCATACCCGTTACGGAGCACTGGGAACTATGGCTATGGGAGAAGGCGGACCGGAGCTTGTAAAACAGCTTTTGAATAAGACATATGACATCAAGAGACCGGAAGTGATCGGTATCTATCTGGATGGAGAGCCGGCAAAAGGAGTCGGCCCACAGGACGTTGCGCTGGCGATCATTGGAGCCACATTTGCAAATGGCTATGTAAATAACAAAGTCATGGAATTTGTGGGACCTGGAGTTTCCAAATTAAGTGCAGACTACCGAATTGGAATCGATGTTATGACAACAGAGACAACCTGTCTGTCTTCTATCTGGAAAACAGATGAAAAGATCCAGGAATTCTATGAGATCCATGGAAGAAGCGAGGGATACAAGGAGCTGAATCCGGGAGCAGTGACTTACTATGATGGAATGGTTTATGTTAATATGAGCGAGATCAAGCCAATGATCGCGATGCCATTCCACCCAAGCAATGTATATACGATCGATGAAGTGAATGCAAATCTGGCAGATATCCTCCATGAAGTGGAGAAAAAAGCTCTGATCAGTCTGGACGGAGCAGTGGATTATTCTCTTCAGAGCAAGATCGTGAACGGAAACTCTATGTTGATCAGGGAATCATCGCGGGATGTGCAGGTGGTGGATTTGAAAATATCTGTGCAGCAGCGGATATTATAAAAGGAAGAAATATCGGTGCGGATGAGTTTACATTCAGCGTATATCCGGCAAGTACACCGATTTATATGGAACTTGTGAAAAATGGAGCAATCGCAGATCTGATGGAAGCAGGAACAGTTGTAAAGACTGCATTCTGCGGACCATGTTTTGGCGCTGGAGATACTCCTGCAAATAATGCATTCTCTATCCGTCATACAACAAGAAACTTCCCGAACAGAGAAGGTTCCAAGCTCCAGAACGGTCAGATTTCTTCTGTTGCACTGATGGATGCCCGTTCAATTGCGGCAACGGCGGCAAACAAAGGATTCCTGACACCGGCGACAGCAATGGATGTCGAGTACAAGGGACAGAAATATCACTTTGATCAGAACATTTATGCAAATCGTGTATTTGACAGCAAGGGCGTGGCAGATCCAAGTGTAGAGATCAAGTTTGGTCCGAATATCAAAGACTGGCCGGAAATGTCAGCACTTCCACAGAATCTGGTTCTTAAGGTTGTATCTGAGATCCACGATCCTGTTACGACAACAGATGAACTGATTCCGTCCGGTGAGACTTCTTCTTATCGTTCGAATCCGCTGGGACTGGCAGAATTTGCACTTTCCAGAAAAGATCCTGCATATGTAGGACGCGCCAAAGAAGTACAGGCAGCACAGAAGGCGATCGAAGCAGGAAAATGTCCGCTTGAGGTGCTGGAAGAATTAAAACCGGTCATGGCGAAGGTTCAGGAGAAATTCCCACAGGTCGGAGAAGGAAATGTAGGAGTCGGAAGTACGATCTTTGCAGTGAAACCGGGAGACGGTTCTGCACGTGAACAGGCTGCATCCTGCCAGAAAGTACTGGGCGGATGGGCAAACATTGCCAACGAGTATGCTACAAAACGTTATCGTTCAAACCTGATCAACTGGGGAATGCTGCCGCTTCTGACAGATGCGGATGACAAAGCACTTCCATTTAAGAATGATGACTATATCTTCATTCCGGAAGTGAGAAACGCAGTAGAAGAAAAGACAGATGTGATCAAGGCCTATGTTGTAGGAGATGAACTGAAAGAAGTAGAGTTCCGTCTGGGTGATCTGACAGATGCCGAAAGAGAGATTATTTTGAAGGGCTGTCTGATCAATTACTATAGAGGTTAGAGATTAAACAGATGAAAAAATCAGGGAGAAACAAAAAATCTCCCTGATTTTTTATTTTCCATGCAACAAAACTTCACTTGAAAGACTCTTATGTGTGACAAAAGAGTTATTGTGAACAGTAATACAAACAAAAAAAGAAAGAGAGGGGATGCGGATGTACGATTATCAAAAAAGTGCGGAAGCAGTTCTGATACGACGTGCAAAGCGCGGCGACGTCAAAGCGTTTTCGGAGTTGTATTCCAGAATCTATGTGGAACTCTATAAATTTGCACTCTATACTCTGAAGCATCCGCAGGAGGCGGAGGATGCAGTCAGTGATACTGTGATAACAGCTTATGAAAAGATATCCAGTCTCAAAAAGGAGGAGTCTTTCAGAAGCTGGATCTTTACCATATTGAGCAATCATTGTAAGAACCAGTTTCGAAAGAGAGCCCAGACACATGAGTTGGATGAGACTTATCCATCAAAAGAGTCAGACTATGCTGTCTCACAGGATGTAAAGAGTGCATTCTGGAAACTGGATGATGAAGAGCGTCTGATTGTTTCATTTTCAGTATTTGGAGGATATCAAAGTGATGAGATCGGTCAGATGCTGGATATGAATCCGGTTACGGTTCGTTCCAGAAAAAAGAGAGCTCTGGAGAAGATGCGAGTGGTTCTTCAGGAAGTGGAGGTATAAGGATGGAAAATAAAAGAGACAGACATTTTACAGAAGAGGAAATAAAAGACAAGATTGTGCAGTCAGCAGAGGGGATGGAAGTGCCTGATTCTTTAAAACCTGAGAATATTGAAAAGAAACTGGCACAGAAAAAGAAAAAACGGACACCAGTTTATGGAATTGTGGCAGCAGCGGCATGTTGTTGTCTTGTTGTGGGGGTAGTTGCACTTTCCGGACGTGGAATGATGCAGGATAAGGAAGCACAAAAAGCAGCGGAAAAGGCTGCAGAGATACAGTCGCTGAGTCGACTGCTGCGTTGGCAAGTGCGAAGGATTATGATCAGATTTACAAGTACGTTCAGGCAGCGGTAGAAGAGGAAGAGATCATGTATGGCACAGGGGGAGCTGATGGAGCGGCTCTTTATACAGGGGAGAAAGCAGTTACTGATCAGGCTGTATCACATTCCGATACGAATGTGCGGACAGAGGGGATCGGTGAAGGTGATGTCGTCAAGACGGACGGAAAGTATCTGTATATCATGAGCATGGATAAGGTACAGATCCTGGATATTGAATCTGAAGAGATGAAGCAAGTAGGAACCATTTCCATGGATGCAAATGATTATCTGATCGAGATTTATTTAAAAGATGAAAAACTGGTCTGTGTGTATGCGAGAACAACGGATAAGACAGACAGCCAGGGAGTGATTCGAAGTGTGCCATATACGGTAGCGGAGACGTTTGATGTGAGTGATCCGGCAAATCCGAAATCATTGGGTGAGATGTCGCAGAGCGGAAGTTTCCATACTATGCGTGTATCAGGGGATTATATGTATCTGCTTAGTACGTTTTATGCGGATATTTCCGGACCAAAGGACGATATCAGCAGTTATGTACCGGAAGTACAGGGAAAATTGATAGAAAGTAATTATATTTTACTTCCGCAGCAGGAAAAAGGAAGAGTCTATACTGTGGTGACTTCCTTCAGTCTGAAAGATCCGACAAAGCAGACCGATCATCTGGCATTTTTTGGAGATGGCAGTCAGTGCTATGTAAGTGAGAATAATATTTATGTGTATGACACAATCTATGACGCAAAAGTCTCTCCGGTGACACAGACAGAGATTCGAAAAGTTTCTTATAAAAATGGAGAGCTGGATGGAACGGGCGATGTTGTGATCGATGGTATGGTCAATGATTCTTTTAGTATTGATGAATACAACGGATATCTGCGGGTTGTGACCACAATCCGTGAAAATGATGATACATCCGGCGGTGTGAATCCATTACTGAGGACGGATAGTGCAAGCAATACAGGCAGTCAGGGAGCAGATTCTACAAATGCACTTTATATTTTAGATAAAGACTTGAAAGAAACAGGAAAACTGGATAATCTGGCAGAAGATGAAAGAGTATATTCAGCAAGATTTATGGGAGATACCTGTTATTTTGTAACTTACAAGCAAGTTGATCCACTCTTTTCCGTAGATCTGTCTGATCCGAAAAAGCCGAAAGTACTGGGCGAACTGAAGATACCGGGATTTTCTGATTATCTGCATCCGTATGGAGACGGGCTGCTTCTTGGAATCGGAATGGATGTGGAGGAAGATGGGACAACAGTGAATGGTGTAAAACTGTCTATGTTTGATATTTCGGATCCGAAAGACGTAAAAGAAGTTGCGAAAACAGTGCTGGAGGAGTGCTATTCAACAGATGTATCTTATAATTACCGGGCAGCGTTTGTAGATACGGAGAAGAACCTGATTGGATTCCCGGGATACAAGAACCAGCAGGAATACTACATTTATTCCTATGATAAAGAAAAAGGGTTTACTTGTGTATTTGAGAAAAAGTTGAGCGGATATTCAGAAGTGAGAGGCTTGTACGCGGGAGAAAGATTTTATCTGGTGACAGAGGCGACAGTGGAGTCTTACAGATTGGATAATTTTGAAAAAGTGGATGATGTGGTGTTGTAAGAGGAGATAATTTCAAAGGCCAGATATCAAGGTATACTTGCTGTACTTGATATCTGGTCTTTTATGTATGAAATTTTTTAGAGGATCTTTATGAAAATTTCATTGTATCCTCAAAAAATTTCAAGTATAATAAAATTCATCTTGAAAGGAATCCCTTTCAATTTTCAAATATGGCAGAGAGACTGCCATTCAAAAATTATTCCCAGATAAAGAGCAAAGAGATGGATAAAAGAAGTTATTGATCGGGGTGAACAATAACCAAAGATCGGGAGTTTGTCTGTATTTGCGATTGTGAAACATCGCGTCAAAGGATATAATAAAATCAGAAATACAAGTACATGCTCATCGAAATATTTTAAATTCCATCAGAACAAAGGGGGAGCATGTATGGAGAATAAAAAACCAACACAATTTTTAATGAAGCCAAAGGTAGATTTCTGTTTTAAAGACTGATGGAAGACGAAGAGGTACGTAACGCATTTCTGGCAGCAGTACTTGGGATCAATCTGGAGGAAATCAATGAGAGTAAGATTTTGCCGTCCCATTTGTGTCAGAAGGATAAAGACGATAAGCTGGGGATTTTGGCTGTACGGGTTCTATTGAATAACAGAGAACAGATTGACATCGAAATTCAAGTGACATTCAGTGAATACTGGGCAGAGCGCACCTTGTTCTATCTGGGGAAGATGTTCACAGATCAATTGAAGCCGGGAGAAAATTATCAAAAATTAGAAAAATGTATTCATATCGGGATTCTGAATTTTATAATGTTTGATGATGAAGAATATTATTCCCGTTTTCATTTCTGGTCAGATAAGGCAGGAAGTTGTATAGTGATAAATTTGAGATTCATACACTGGAACTTCCGAAGCTGGCAAAACATGATTATCCAGAGACAGAGCTGCTGAAATGGCTTCAGTTCATCAATGCAGAGACAGAGGAGGAATTTGAAATGGCAGCAGAAAAAAGCGAATATATTAAGAAGGCATATGAGGATCTGAATCGGATCAGCGCAGATGAGGAAAAGCGCCTGGAATATGAGGAGAGAGAGCGTGCGATTCGGGATCACCAGTATTTTTCCACGGTTTATAAAAACACCGGTCTAAAAGAGGGACGACGTGAAGGCAGACAAGAAGGCATACAGGCTGTTGTGGAGCTGCTTCAGGAAATGGAACTGGAAAAAGAAGTGATCTGTGGAAAAGTTCAGGAAAAGTTTCACATTTCTGCACAGGAGGCGGCACAGGAAGTGGAAAAATATTGGAAGTAGGGTCAATGGGTGACTGGGGATGCTTTTTTGAATATCCACATAAAATGTTCCAGGCTTTCATATCCAACCAGTTCGCAGATTGCAGGGATTGAGTTATCTGAATTTCCCGGGAATGCAGAAACAGGTCAATTATGCAGAAGGAATTTTTGTAGGATATCGGTATTATGATGCACGTAAGATGGACGTACTGTTCCCGTTTGGATATGGACTGAGTTATACGGAGTTTTCATACAGTAACTTGATGATCGATAAGTCCCGGATTACGGCAAAGGATACGTTGATGGTCAGTCTGGATGTGACGAATACAGGCAGCATGGAAGGAAAAGAAATCGTGCAGCTGTATGTTTCTGACAAGACACATTCAGCAATCCGGCCGGTGCGGGAACTGAAAAATTTTACGGCAGTCACACTGAAACCGGGAGAGACAAAGACTGTTTCCATGGAGCTGGATTACCGGGCATTTGCATGGTACGATACAGCGCAGAAAGACTGGTATGCAGCAGGCGAACTTACGAAATCTGCATTGGAAAATCGTCCAGAGATATTGTGATGCGTACCGAAGTGGTGCTGGAAAATGAGAAAGAAAAGCTTCCGAAGATTGATGAAAATGTGATGATCGGAGATCTGATGGACTGTGCGAAAACTGCAGATTATGTAGAAGAAAGACTGATGCCGTATATCGGAGAATTTATCGGAAAGACTTCCATGAAAGAGATGGATGAAATGGAACGCAGCATGGTTTATTATATGCCTCTTAGCTCTTTGAGAAGTTTCACAAAGCTGGACAATGAAGGATTGGGAGAGCTGGTAGACGAGCTGAAAAATCATGTGAGATAATTGAGAGTCCTGCATTGAACATTTTCAGGCAGTATGGTATTATTTTAAATAGAAAACGGTAAGGAAAGAGGAGAGAAAACAAGACAGATTCTCTCCTTTTTCCGTATATCCGCGAAAAGAGGTTAAATGCAGATGATTTTTGATACACATGCACATTATGATGACAGACAGTTTGAAGAAGACAGAGAAGAATTGCTTGGTTCTATGCGGGAAAATGGCGTAGAGCTGATCGTAGATGCAGGTTCTGATATTGCGTCCTGGGACAAGATTGAGCAGCTGACAGACAGATATCCGTTCATTTACGGTGCGATCGGGGTACATCCGGACGAAGTGGGTGAACTGGACGAGGAGAAGATGAAGCGGATGGAACAACTGCTTGCCAGGGAAAAGATGGTCGCTGTCGGAGAGATCGGACTGGATTATTACTGGGATAAGGAGAACCGGGATTTACAGAAAATGTGGTTTATCCGGCAGCTGGAACTTGCGAGACAACTGGATTTGCCGGTGATCATTCACAGCCGGGAAGCAGCCGCAGATACGATGGAGATTATGAAGCAGTATGCAGGAGAATTAAGCGGTGTGATCCATTGTTTTTCCTATTCCCCGGAGCAGGCGAAAGAGTATGTAAAGATGGGATTTTATCTTGGAATCGGCGGTGTCGTAACCTTTAAAAATGCAAAGAAATTAAAAGAAGTGGTGCAGGAGATCCCTTTGGAGTCACTGGTTCTTGAGACGGACAGCCCGTATCTGGCTCCTGTTCCGAATCGTGGAAAACGCAATAGTTCCCTGAATCTTGTGTATGTTGCAGAAGAGATCGCAGGATTAAAGGGGATTTCTTACGAAGAGGTTGTAAGACAGACAACAGAAAATGCAAAAAAATTATATCGTTTCAAAAAGTAGAGAAAGAGGTGTGCAGATGAAAGAACCAACACTTGGAAATCCGCAGAATACGATCGCGGTGCTTCAGAAGTATAACTTTGTGTTTCAGAAAAAATTCGGACAGAATTTCCTGATAGATACGCATGTACTGGATAAGATCATCGGATCTGCAGAGATTACTAAGGATGATTTTGTGCTGGAGATCGGACCGGGAATCGGAACGATGACACAGTATCTGGCATGCGCTGCGGGAAAGGTAGCGGCAGTAGAGATCGATAAGGCATTGATTCCGATTCTGGAGGATACTCTGGATGGCTATGACAATGTGCAGGTCATCAATGAGGATGTGTTAAAAGTGGATATTGCTGAGCTTGCAAAACAGGAGAATGAAGGAAAGCCGATCAAAGTTGTGGCAAATCTTCCATATTATATTACGACTCCGATCATCATGGGATTGTTTGAAAATCATGTTCCAATGAAGAGTATTACAGTCATGGTTCAGAAAGAAGTAGCAGATCGGATGCAGGTAGGACCGGGAACGAAGGATTACGGAGCGCTGTCACTTGCGGTCCAGTATTACGCAAAACCATATATTGTAGCCAATGTACCGCCGAACTGTTTTATGCCGCGCCCGAAGGTCGGTTCTGCAGTCATCCGTCTTGACAGATATGAAGAACCACCGGTGCAGGTAAAAGATGAAAAACTGATGTTTCGGATCATCCGGGCTTCGTTCAATCAGAGAAGAAAAACGCTTGCGAATGGCCTGAAGAATTCACCGGAGCTGGATTTTACGAAGGAGCAGATCGAAGCGGCGATCGGACATCTCGGCAGAGGCGCGAGTATCCGTGGAGAAGCCCTGACTCTGGAAGAATTTGCAGAGCTTGCGAACTATTTAAGTGATCAAATCGCATAATGATTTCTGTGCAGGTCCAAACAGAATAAACAGCAATAGTTCATAAATATTTAATACACAGTTAATTGTATAGGAGCAAAATCTTTAGTATAATAAAGAAATATAAAACAAATGACGGAAGGAGAGGCTATATGCAGAGAGACATTGAGAACATCATTTTTGAAAATACATCCAAGATTCAGGAGCTGGCACATATTTGTGAGACGAATACAGCGATTGACAAAGAACTGTATACCAAGTATGAGGTGAAGAGAGGTCTTCGTGATTTAAATGGAAAAGGTGTACTTGCAGGTCTGACTAACATTTCAGATATTGTAAATACCAAAGTCGTAGACGGCAAAGAAGTTCCGTGTGAAGGAAGCCTCTACTACCGTGGATATAATATCAAAGAGCTGATCGGCGGGTTTTTAAAAGCAGAGCACCCGGGATTTGAAGAGACAACATATCTCCTTTTGTTTGGAGAGCTTCCGACAAAGGTGCAGTTGGATGAATTTCGTGCCATGATCGCAGAGCGCCGGACACTTCCGCCGAACTTTGTACGGGATGTAATCATGAAAGCGCCGAGCAGTGATATGATGAACAACATTTCCCGTTATATCCTGAGTATGTATACATACGATGACAAAGCGGATGATATTTCGATTCCGAACGTACTTCGTCAGTGTCTGAATCTGATCAGTCAGTTCCCAATGTTTATGGTATATGCCTACCATGCATATAATTACAGAAGAGGTGAGGATCTTTATATTTATGCACCTCATCCGGAGCTTTCCGCAGCGGAGAATATCCTGATGATGCTTCGTGAAGACAGAAAGTATACAGCGCTTGAGGCAGAGATCCTGGATATGGCACTTGTGCTTCATATGGATCATGGCGGTGGTAATAACTCCACCTTTACGACTCATGTAGTTACTTCTTCCGGTACCGATACGTATTCTACGATTACAGCAGCGATGGCTTCCCTGAAAGGACCGAAGCATGGCGGTGCGAATGTAAAAGTGACACAGATGTTTGAGGATATGAAGGCAACACTGACAGACTGGACTGATGAAGAGCAGATCCGTCAGTATCTGGAAGCACTGTTGGATAAGAAAGCCTTTGATAAAAAAGGTCTGATCTACGGAATGGGACATGCGGTTTATTCCATTTCTGATCCTCGTGCAGATGTATTTCGTGCGTTTGTAAAGCAGCTTGCACAGGAGAAAGGCTGCGAGGCAGAGTATGCGCTTTATGAGAAGGTAGAGCATATGGCTCCGGAAGTAATCGCCGAGAAGCGCAAGATTTACAAAGGTGTCAGTGCGAATGTGGACTTTTACAGTGGTCTGGTGTACAGTATGCTGGATCTTCCTCCGTCACTGTATACACCGATCTTTGCGGCTGCACGTATTGTAGGATGGAGTGCACACCGTCTGGAAGAGCTGAAGAATGCGGATAAGATCATCCGTCCGGCATATAAGCCGCTGGCTCCTCATCGGGAATATATAAAATTAGATGACAGGTAGAGAGAAAGATGAAAGATGAATTTTACTTTCCATCCAAAGATGGAAATACAGAGATTCATACAATTGAATGGAAACCGGAAGGACAGGTAAAGGCAGTCTTGCAGTTGAGTCACGGGATGGTTGAGTATGTTGACAGATATTCGGAGTTTGCAGAATATCTCTGCGAAAAAGGATTTTATGTAGTCGGCAACGATCATCTGGGACATGGAAAGTCAGTACAGAGTAAGTCAGAGTATGGATTTTTTAATGAAAAATATGGAAATGCATGTGTTCTTGGAGATTTACATACATTGAGACAGCGGACGATGAAAAAATACCCGGACGTGCCTTATTTTATGCTTGGGCACAGCATGGGATCGTCTCTGCTGAGACAATATATTCAGATGTATGGCAATGGACTCAGTGGAGCGATCATCATGGGGACCATGTCAGAGCAGAATAAGACGGAACTCAAGCTTGGAAAAGATCTGTGCAGGATACTGGCAGTTTTAAAAGGATGGCATTATCGAAGCAAGCTGGTAGACAAGATGGTGAATGGACCTTTCTGTAAAAAATTCAAGCCGGCAAGGACGAGGGCAGACTGGGTGACCAGTGATACGGAAAAGCTGGATCAGTATGTTTCCGATCCGCTGTGTTCGTTTGTATTTACAGTAAATGCCTACTATCAGATGTTCTGCGGAATTCAGCAGACGCAGAAGCGGGAAAGCATCTACATGATACCGAAGACGCTGCCGATTTTTATGGTGTCTGGTTCGGACGATCCGGTCGGAGGATTCGGCAAAGGTGTCAGAAAGATCTATGAGAAGTATCGGGCGGCCGGAATACAGGATGTGACTTTGCGGCTGTATGCCGGAGACCGACATGAGATTTTGAATGAAACAGACCGGGAGCAGGTATATCAGGATTTATACGAATGGATGCAGAGTAAGATGGAAGTATAATCAGAATCCGCTGAAAGTGTTTCAACGTTGCACTTTCAGCGGATTTTTTATTTACCGGCATCCATATAGTTATATAATGTGAATTTTGAGATGCCGAGTATAGAAGCTACCTTATCTCCGGACTTCGTGATCAGAAAAGCGCCGGCATCATTTAAATACTGAACCACTTTGATTTTTTCGTCTTTTGTCATCAGTGCTGCCGGTTTCCCGATATTGGAGATAGCCTGTTCGATCAGGGTATCCAGAAGCTCGGTGACATTGTGCGTAATCTGAGGGGTTGCACTGCGGGAAGCGGATGGCTCGGCGGGATTCTGTGTCTGGATAAAGGACTGCAGAAACTGATCCGCTGCAGCCAGTGCGGTAATATCATAATTGATAGAAAAAATATAGGCAAGCGTTCCGGATTCGTCCTTAATGTAAAAGGTCGAAGACTTCAGCAGACGTCCGTCATTTGTTTTTGTCAGATAAGCGTACTGATCCTGCAGTGTGGACGGATCGGCTTTGATCGCTTCCAGTACGACATTGGATGCACTGTCACCGGATTTTCGGTCAGTGACATGTCCGTTTTCAATATATAAGATTGTGTTTTCGATTCCATGGCGTACATCGTGGATCACGATTTCGCAGGAATCACTGAACTGCTGTGCAAGTCCGTGCGCAATTTGTTTTAATAGATCTAAAGAGTATCCCATTGTTTACATCCTCTCCTGATAAATGTGTAATCGTCTTCTATGATATCATGATTCGTTAACGCTCATTATATCATAAAAAGAAAACAGAAGCTAAAAGAAATTTAGACATCTGAAAATATTTCAGAAATCAGGTTGAATTCATGTGCTGATAAGAGTATTCTATAAATATCAAATGAACAGATAGAAATGCCGGAAAAAGGAGGAGTCCTATGAAATTATTAGTAAAAAATGGTATGATCGCAACAGAGTCGCAGGTATTTCAGGGGGATATTCTGATCGAAGATGAAAAATAAAGTCCATAGGAACAGTTTTGGAAGAGGAGGATGCGAGGTGATCGATGCCACAGGCAGATATGTGATCCCGGGGGGTGTGGACGTACATACGCATATGGATCTGCAGTCAGGAAAGTATCGTGCAGTGGATGATTTTTATGATGGAACGGTGGCAGCAGCCTGTGGAGGAACAACGACGATCGTGGATCACATGGCGTTCGGCCCGAAGGGATGCAGCCTGTGGCATCAGGTGGAAGAATATCATCGTCTGGCAGATGGGAAATCAGTCATTGATTATGGATTTCATGGGGTGATCCAGCATGTCAATGCATCCATACTGGGGAGATGAAAGAGATTGCCGAAAATGATGGAATTACAAGTTTTAAGGTATATACGACATATGATGACATGTTGACTGATGACGAGATTTTCAGGTACTCAAAGAAGCAAAAAAGGACGGGATAGTGATCGCAGTGCACTGCGAGAATGATGGTGTGATCAATTATCTTAGGAAGACATACCGCGAGTCGGGATGTACAGAGCCAAAGTATCATCCGCTCAGCAGACCGGCGCGTTGTGAGGCGGAGGCAGTGGACCGTCTGCTGCATCTGGCAGCCATGGCAGGTGATGCACCGCTGTATATTGTACATTTGTCCAGCAAAGAAGGGCTGATGGAGGTTATGAAAGCGCGGGCATCCCACCAGAAGAATTTTGCAGTGGAGACCTGTACGCAATATCTGACTCTCACGGATGAGATGTATGAAGATCCCAAGGAAGGCTGAAAGCGATCATGTCTCCGCCGCTTCGCAAAAAAGAGGATCAGGATGCATTATGGCAGGCATTAAAGGATGGTGTGATCGATGTTGTGGCAACAGATCACTGCCCGTTTCACTTTGGGAAAGAAAAGCAGGCAGGAGCGCAGGATTTTACAGCTTGTCCAAACGGTGCACCGGGAGTTGAAGAGCGGATGCGCATTCTGTTCTCTGAGGGTGTGATGAAAGGCAGAATTACACTGCCGCAGATGGTGCATTATCTGTGTACGAATCCTAGCCGGATGTATGGATTATATCCGCAGAAGGGAACTCTGCTGCCGGGTTCAGATGCGGATCTGATTCTCTTAAATCCGGAGAAAGAGCGCATACTGACACATGCGGATATGCACAGTGCAGTAGATTATACCTGTTATGAGGGGATGGCAGTGAAAGGTGAGATTGAACTGGTCATGCAGAGAGGGCATGTGATCGTGAAAGAGAATCAGTCTTAGGTAAAAAAGGAGACGGAAAATATCTGAAACGGCATAAGAGCGTATTGGCAGAATAAAGAAAAGGATGGACAGTGATGGAATTTACAATTAGAAATATGATGGAACAGGATAAACAGGAAGTATTGGATATGATGCGGGTATTTTACGCATCTCCCGCAGTGCAGAGTAATGGATCGGATGAGATTTTTGAGAATGATATCCGAACATGCATAGAAGGGAGTCCATATCTGGAAGGATATGTATTTGAAAATGACGGGCAGCTTTTGGGATATGCCATGGCAGCCAAGAGTTTTTCCACAGAGTTTGGAAAGCAGTGTGTCTGGATCGAAGATCTGTATATGAAGCCGGAAAGCAGAGGACTTGGTATCGGAAGTAAGTTTTTTGAATATATAGAAGAGAAGTATGCAGACGTGGTGGTTCGCCTGGAAGTGGAAGAAGAAAATGAAAGAGCAGTTCATGTCTATAAAAAAGCAGGATATGAAGTACTGCCATATATGGAGATGATACATAAATAACAGAGAAGACCTGAAAGTGGAAGTGATATGTGCCCTTTCGGGTCTTTTTTAGTTGTTTGTTTTGCACTGAAATGATATAATTGAAATATAATTTTAGTGCAAAATGCTCAATATTAATTTGGGCGAAAGATGTCGTAAGACAGGAGGTGCAAAAACATTGAAATGCGATGAAAAGCTAGTCAGACTGGAAGAGACCTATGGGGATTGGGTGAAGCAGGAAAAAGAAAACTGCAGGCTGAGTTCCGGGGCGATGACGAAAGAACTGTATCCGTATCGGGCATTGTTTTCTCCGATTCAGGTGAATAGGACCATGATCAAAAACCGTGTGGTAATGGGACCGATGGGGAACCTGAATATGTGTGAGGAGTCAGGCCGTCCCAATGACAAGATGCTTCAGTACTTTTTTGCCCGTGCAAAGGGCGGAACCGGGCTTCTGACAACAGGGCTGATCCCGGTCAGCCATGGAATAGACCCGACAGTGACCGAGGTGGATGATCTGTCGTTGTTTCCGAGGATCGATCATGCGAGAACGGTGTTTGCAGGTTGGAGAGACCTGGCGCAGGGGGTACATGCGTATGGAAGTAAAATCTTTATTCAGATTACACCGGGACTTGGAAGAGTAGGACCACCGACTTGTGTGATGACAAAACATCAGATTCCGGTGTCCGCATCCATAAATCCAAGCTTTTATATTCCACAGCTCCCATGCATTCCGCTGACGGATGCAAATTTGAAAAAAAATTGTAAAAAACTGTGGGCAGGCGGCAGCAGATGCCAAAGAGATGGGGTTAGACGGTATCTATCTGCATGGGCATGAAGGATATCTGCTGGAACAGATGACGAATCCGGCATTTAACAGAAGACAGATGGGACGCTATAAAGATTATGAAATGTTTGGGCTTGATATCATCCGTGAGATTCGAAAGAGAGCGGGAGATTCCTTCCCGATCATGTACCGGATCGACCTGTCGCTGGCATTGAATGAGACCTATCAGGATCGGATGAATGAAGTCAGCAGTTTGAAGCGGTTTAAAAATGGAAGAACGATCAAGGATACCCTGCATTATATGGCGAAACTGGTCCGTGCCGGAGTGGATCTGTTTGATGTGGATCTGGGCTGCTATGACAACTGGTGGCTGCCGCATCCACCGGAGGGAATGCCGGCGGGATGTTTCCTTGATATGTCCAAGATCGCAAAAGAATTCTTCCGCAGAAATCGTATCAAATCGAATACCGGAGTGGACGTTCCGGTTGTTGCAGTCGGAAAACTGGGGTATCCGGATATCGCAGAAAAAGCGATCCGGGATGGTGACTGCGACATGGTGATGCTTGCCAGACCACTGCTTGCAGATCCGGACTGGTGCAACAAGGCGTTTGCCGGCAATGTGGAGGAGATCCGGCCGTGTATCGGCTGTCAGGAAGGCTGCGTTAATGAGTTTATTCTGGGAGGGCATCCTCAGTGTGCAGTTAATCCGCGAACCGGATTCGAGGAACGTTTTCCGGAAACCTTTACACCGGCTGAGAAAAAGAAAAACATTGCTGTTGTGGGAGGCGGGCCGGCAGGAATTACATTTGCATTGATCGCGGCAAAACGCGGACACAACGTAACCTTGTATGAAAAATCAGAGAAGCTGGGCGGCAAGATTGCTGTAGGAAGTATTCCGAAGATCAAATTTGACCTGCGCAACTATCTGGCATACCTTGAGAAACAGGTGGAGCTTTGTCAGGAGCAGTATCAGCTTCAGGTACATAAAAATACAACGGTGACTGCAGAACTTCTAAAAGAAAAAGCATATGATTCAGTTATTTTTGCGTATGGAACAAAGGAAATCTTTCCGCCGTTTGAAGGCAGAGAGGAGGCAAATCTAATCCTTGGAACAGACCTTCTGGAACATCCGGAAAAAGCGGAAGGTGCAAATAATATCGTGATCGTAGGCGGTGGAGTGGTAGGCTGTGAGACTGCACACTGGCTGGCAAATGAATATGGAAAGAACGTTACGGTTCTGGAAATGCTGCCTCATTTTATGATGGGGGTCTGTACAGCAAACCGAGGACATTTGCTTCATTATCTGGAAAAATCAGGGGTGCGGCTGTATAACTGTACAAAGGTAAAAGCGCTTGCAAAAGACGGCGTTTATGTGGAACAGAATCAGTCCCAAACTGTGCCGGATCCGTATAATACCTGGCAGCCGCTGCTTCCTCCGAATATTCCGAACCCGATGGAGAAAGCAATCAAAGAAGAAATCGTGGAGAAGAAGATTCCGGCAGATCTGATCGTGTTGGCAATGGGGGGAAAAGCGGATGAGACATTTTTCTTTGAAGCGGGAGAAGAACATCTGGCAAAAGAGATTTATAACATTGGAGACAGCAGCCGGGCAGGAAGAGTTCTGGAGGCAGTACGCGGTGCATATCATCTTGCAGTGCGGATTTAGTGGAAAGGAAGAAAACGTATGAGCAGAGAGACAAAAATTATCGCATTGACCGGAAAAGGGGGCGTGGGAAAGACTTCTATTTCCGCAGCTCTTGTAAAGCTTCTGGTTGAGGAATTTCCGGAGAAAAAGATCCTTGCCATTGATGCAGATCCGGCGATTGGTCTGGCTACAGCACTGGGAATTGAGCCGGAACTGACGCTGGATGACATTCGAAACGAAATTGTTGCGCATGTGGAGGATGGAAATACAAAGGAAGCAATGGAATTGTTGTCTGAGTCCAGGTATAAGATCGCAGAGGCAATCGTCGAAAAAGAAGGTTTTGCGTTTCTTGCAATCGGACGTCCGGAGTCAGCCGGATGTTATTGCCGCATCAATTCATATTTAAAAGAAGTGATCACGATGATCTCAGAGCAGTTTGATTATGTGGTCATTGACGGAGAGGCAGGCATTGAGCAGATCAACCGCCGTGTAATGGAGAAAGTGACCCATCTGCTTTTGATCTCGGATACCAGCAAAAAGGGATTGGAAGTCATCAAGACAATTGAAAATGTTGCAATGGAGCTGGTGAAATATGACCGCATCGGTCTGATCGTGAACCGGGTGGAGGACCCGGCGATGATCGAAAGACTGGATACCAGAGGTCTGGAGCTTTTGGCAGCGATCCCGTCAGACAAAAAACTGGCATTGTATGATTTTGAAGGACGCAGCATTATGGAGCTTCCAGAAGAATCACCTGTGGTAGTCAATGTGCGGGATGCAATGCAGAAGTTCGGCATTCTGCTGTAAGTGTCAGGAGGGCTGTTATGAAAGATCTAAAACATATGATCTATTTTGAAAAGTTACTGGACAGTGCCTGTAACGATCTGGTCCGGGAAGCGCAGAAGGAGAACCGGGTCGCGTGTTGGGTACACCTGTTTTCATATCCCGGAAGTGCTGCTGAATCTGGATCACTGTTTTTCTGTCAGACTACGGGCTCCGTATATGGGTTCTACAGAGATTGCAACGTATTATCTGGCAAGCAGTGCCTGCGAATTTTCCAGAGCATTGCTGGAACGGGCAATCGAGGGCGGATTTCAGTTTCTGGATGCGATTGCCGGGGTTGATATCTGTGAATGCATGAACCGGTGTTACGAAAATATGGAACTGCTGGAGATCCAGGGGAAAGAGAAAAAGAATTTCTTTATCAGCTATGTGGATGTGCCGGGAAAAGATGAAGAAATCACGGTGGAGCATGTGGTAGAGCAGCTGCGAAGAAAGGTGCTGGAACCGCTGCATGAACGGTATGGAACGGATATATCCGATGCGGCGATGAGAAAAGCTGTGGAGAAGCACAATGAGATCTGCAGGATCATTTCTGAGATGGGAGAAATGCGAAAAGCAGAAAATCCGGTGATCACAGGCGCAGAATTTCACAAGATTGTTCTTGCAACCTATGTCTGTCCAAAAGATCTGATCCTGGATAAATTGTATGAAACACTGGAGGAACTCAAACACAGGGAGCCGGATAAAAAATCAAAATTCCGTGCAAGAGTTGTGATCGTGGGCGGAGAGATCGATGATCCGGATATGATCGAACTGGTGGAAGAGAGCGGTGCTTATGTTGCCGCAGACCGGTTCTGTTATGGATCGATCCCGGGCCGTCAGGAAATTGTATTAAATGATACGGAGGATGTGCTCACTCAGATTGTGCGGATCAATATTGATCAGACCTCCTGTCCGAGGTATGTCACGCCAAATAAGATCAAGTACAGACAGGATCAGGCGGCGAAACTGGTGGAGGAATATCATGCAGACGGTATTATTTATGAGCAGATGAAATTCTGTTCCTACTGGTCTTTTGAGAGAACACTGCAGAGTCATGTTCTTGCCGAAGAATATAAGATACCGACCTTATCAATTGACCGGCCGTATCAGGCAAAATCAAGCGGACAGCTTCGAACCCGGGTACAGGCATTTGTGGAGAGTCTGGAAATCAAGAAGATCAAAGCGCGCAGAGAGGAGGCCGGAAAATGAGACGAGGAACAAAAATCCAGAAGTTGAAACAAGCACTTCCGGGGATTGTAAAGGATGTCAGGCATTATGCAAAACCAAGGGTAAAGCTGCATAATGAAGGGCTTGGAGATTACTATACGGAAGGGTACCGTTCTCTGAACCAGAGGGAGTGGAAAGGGGTAAGAGATACAGCGTATGATTTTGCCTCCTGGCTGAAGGTATATGGATATATGGCAGTGACACTCGGAAAGCATCCGGTGGCGCTGACGAAATCCTTTGTGCGTTACCCGTGGATGGCTTCTTATCTGACGGTGGCGAATATGCTGGACCGCCATAAGCTGGGACTGCGCGGAAAACAGCTCCGTTATACGCAGGAACAGTTTTACGGAGTGGTACATAACTCGGTAGATGTGATCGCCAAGATCATTGAACGAGATGAGAATCTCAATTCACCAAATAATAAACGGGCTGCAAAATTACGTGCAAAGACGGTGATGTTTGACGAGATGACCCCGTCGATCATTATGGCAGGTTTTCCGATGCTGGACTGGATCGATATTGCCATGTCACCGGTCTGCCTTCCGGGAGAGGTTGATCAGAACGCAAATATTATGTATGTAGATGCGGCAGAGCGTATGGGACTGGCGGCAGATGTTTGTCCGCTTCCATCCGCAGAGGTCGGATGTGCGATCGTGGATGATTATCCGCAGGTGGGGAGTTCTTTTATTACAAGTTCCATGCCGTGTGACGGTTCCCTTGGTGCTGCACTGTTTATGGATCGTTATATGAAAAAATTGCCAAGCTTTACATTGACCCCGCCGCAGAGGTTTAATGAGCCTGAGACAAATGCTTATGCAGTAAAAGATCTGAAAAACTGTATCCGTTTTATTGAAGAAACTTATCATGTGAAATGGGACTGGGATGCATTCTGGGAAAAGGCAGAGGAATATAATAAGACAACGCAGTGTATGCTGGATAAATGGGATGTAAACTGTACCCCATATCCGCAGGTGATCGGAAGTGCACTGTCCCTGCAGAGGGAATATGAATTCCAGACTGCGGCCTGTCTGGATCCGTTTATGACAAAACAGGATGAAAAAGTGACAAAGATGATGCTTAAAGGGTATGAGGAAGATCGGGAAGCAGACAGAAGAGATTATAAATACCGTGCGATCGTATGGTGCTGTCCGGCACATTATTATACACATTTTACGACCTGGGCAGAACATACATGGGGAATCCGTACACTGGTCGATATGGAAAGTATGTTGAGCTATCATTCTATCACATCGGAGATAAAGAACAAGCACTTACAGATATGGCAATGGCATACGAGCGGATGATGATGCGTTCCCACAGCAACGGCGGATATGTTAATGCGCTGGATGAGTGCTGGAAGATGTGCGAGAAATTTAATGCGAATATTGTGATCATGTACGATCATGTTTCCTGCAAAAACTTTGGCGGTCTTCATGGATTGTTTGAAGATCAGGCAAGAGAGCGGGGCATTCATCTGATCTGGGTACAGCATGATCTGATGGATCCGAGAACCGTGTCCAGAAAAGCAATGCGCGATGCAGTCAACAAATATATGTCAACGGTGTTCAGGGAAGAACCACTGGATCCGACCTATCTGGATTATAGTGATGAACTGACCTGGTAAGGAGGGAAAAAGATGAAATATTTCGGGGGATGTGATGTAGGTTCGACCTATACGAAAACGGTGATCCTGGATGAAAACGGGGCGATCGTTGCAGCAAATACGATCAAGAGTAAGATCAACAGTGCGCAGAGCGCCAAGGCAGGGCTGGATCAGGCGATCGCGGATGCCGGTCTGAAGGAGATTTCCGATCTGACGTATCTGATCGGAACCGGATACGGGCGAAACAAAGTACCGCAGGCAGATGAAAATATTTCCGAGATCAGCTGTCATGCAATGGGTGTGCATGTGACAGATCCGTCGGTGCGGGCGATCATTGATATCGGCGGACAGGATGTAAAAGGAATTGCGGTTGATACGGACGGAACGGTGAAAACATTTGCGATGAATGACAAATGTGCGGCCGGTACAGGGCGTTTCTTTGAATCCATGGCGAATGCGTTCGAGATGTCTCTGGAAGAATTTTCGAAGCTGAGTCTTACAGCGGAAAATGTGATCCCGATCACGGCACAGTGTACGGTATTTGCAGAGTCTGAGGTTATCACACTGGTCGGAGAAGGAAAACCGCAGAATGAAATTGCGGCAGGAATTCAGCAGGCGGTTGCAAAACGCTGTTTTGTAATGGCGAAAAAAGCCGGAGCGAAAGATGCGATCACACTGACGGGCGGATGTGCGAAAAATCAAGGATTAAAAGCAGCGATTGAGAAGGTGCTCCGTATGAAGGTCATAGAACTTAAGATCGATCCGCAGCTGATGGGTGCGCTCGGAGCGGCAGAATATGCGAGACAAAAGGGATTAGACTTATAAGGAAGGGGCGATCCGGATGAAAAAAACAGTCAGATTTTTTGCAAAAGTGTTTCTTGCCGTGAGTGCAGTGACAGCGGTTTTGTTTACCATCTATATGACCAATGCAGATTCCAAGCTGATCGAATTTATTTATGACAAGCTGCTTCATTATCATGAGACGAAAAAAGTAGAGGATCACATTTAGTTATGCAAGTATATGATAAAGTTATCGAGACAACAAGAGAATTACTGAAGCCTTTCCCGGTAAAAGAGCTGAACAGGAATCATGCAAAACCATGGAATCTGCTCAAAGAAAATGAATTCCTGCTTCAAAAAGAAGTGGCGTTTGAGCTGGGAATCCGTTCGCAGCCGTCCACGTGTTATCAGGCGGTGACCTCTTCGAAAGAGTTACTTCCCGAAGACAAGATTCTTTTATATGGACCGGATCTTCCGGAGATCAAAAAGAATGTTCCGTTTACCAGGATCACGTGGATCCAGATTGATCCGATCGAAGATCAGGATAAAGCGTACCAGCGGATCAAAAAACTGGAATTCGCAAAATTTAAGATCATTCCGGAAGGGTACATGATGCTGTCGTCCAGCATGGATCAAAAAGAACAGGTGCGGGTGAGCAAAAAAGCAATGAAAAAAGCACTGGACTTTGCGACCGTGGGAAATCTGATGATCCAGAAATATAAAGAAGAATTTCAGGCAAAGCATGTCCAGATTCTGTTTATCACACGGGAGCTTCCGGTGATGGACCAGCTCATCGCACAGGGGAAAAAGGTGGATGAGATCACAAATGCATTTGACCATATTTTGAAAAATATTATTCTGGATTGCGATCTGTGTCCGTTGCATCCGATCTGCGATGATGTAGAGGAACTGCGGCAGATACATTTTGCCAGAAAGTAAGAGAATGTCCCGTAGAAATCAAGTAACTTCTGCGGGACATAATAAAGCGTGTAGTATAGAGGAAATACATCAAACTCTCAGACATTGTCTGTGTGACAATTCATGTGTCTGGAACATGGTTTCTAAACAGTTCAAATTCAAAGGCAGTTTCGCTGACTCTTCAGTTTTGATGAAAGAAAAATAGTTATCTAAAGAGGAAATAGGTACTATTGAACTAATTTATATAGTATTATAATGTGTTAAAAAGTCCGAAAACAGTTTGAAATGTTTACATATTTACAAAGTTACATGTTTACAATGTGCTTAACGGGTGGTATATTATAGATATAAATAAGGCACTACTGATAGTTGGTTAGTCCAGATTTAATAAGTTACAAAAAAGTAACCGCAATCCTTTGGCTGAGGGGCGGTTACTTTTTTGATTGATTAATATATGCAATCAGAATCGTTACAATAATACCAAGTATCATTAGTACGATGGAGAGCATTTCAAAATCGCTCATAAGTCAAGCCCTCCTTTCCCAGATTTCCTGCATGCAAGATTTCTATGTAATCAGAGGGTTCAGTCCCCCTGTTGAAGGACTAACCGCCTACCATTCTCATGTAGTGCCTCGTCTTATTTTATCAAACACATTGTTTGCATGACAAGATATTTTGTCAGAATCCATATATGCAAATAATTTGAAATATAAGTGGCAGCTATGAAAATTATGTTAGTATTATCAAATGCAGAAGGAGATTGTAATAAGCCAATACAACTTACAGACAACAAAGCAAAATCAGAAATGGAAAAGTTGCAAAACTTATAGGAAGATATTATTTAAAGAATAAAATCAACAGATATTCTTTTAGAAAAATTTGCCCCGAATTTGTCCAAAAAGCATTTTGGGGAGATGCAGGAACAGCGAAAACCCGCTAACCTTTCGGCTAACGGGCTTCGTTGTTTTATAGTTATCTAAAGGAATGAGAGTAAAGTGTGACATCTTGGGTCGCCCCAAGATGCCGTTACTTTATGAGGGGAGATAGTTGTTTATCAACTATCTGAGTATTAGTATACGGAATAAATGTGTCCAAAGTATGTTGAATCTATTAAAGAAATAGAAAAATTCTTATGAAATTCTTAAAACATGTCAGGATTTTGGAATCCGTATTGTATTCCCGGCATAGATCAGATTTGGATTTTGAATGTTGTTTAATGCTTGCAAAGTGGCAATAGTTGTTCCAAATCGCTGGGCAATTTCACTCAGCGTATCTCCGGATCGTATCACATAAGCGGTATATTGCGGGGCGGGTGGTTTCGGTTTCTGAGACAAATGATTTAGTCCTGCATTTTTTATAATAGAAGGATAATCAACAAAAACATAGTCCAGATCAACGTCCCCGGATATTCCGGCGATCTCTCCCTGACTTGTGAATTGCCACATCTGGCAGTCTGTATTATCCAGCTTGCTGTTATAAAAAGCGTACCACAGTGCATATCTTGAAGAAAGTGACAGAAGACGGTACGTTTTGAGGAAATTCCGGTTGCTGTAATACATTGCAAAATATCCGTTTTTTTCCATTCTGTCACAAAAATTCTGCACAATTTTCCCTACGGTTTCCGGTGTGAAAGCAACTCCGTTTTGTGCGGCATAGTTTACAGATGCCTGTTCAATATCGTAGCATACAGGATAATCGAGACGATAACCGGAGATTGCTTTGAGACAGCCATCAGCTTCCTGGCGTGCAATCTCCGGAGTCAGGGCATAGCAGAACCAATAGACTCCGATCGGGAGACCAATCCGGTTACATTCTGAGGCATTGCGTTTAAATTGTGGATCAATCGTGTTAAAACCATAGCCGGCACGGAGCATGGCAAACTGATAGCCTGCGGCTTTGACCTTTTCCCAATCTACATTTCCTTGAAATTCGCTGACATCCAGTCCTTTTATTTGCATTATATAATCCTTTCATAAAATATAAAAACGGGTTTCTTATGTTTATTATATGAAAAATGAGGAATATGTGCAGAGTAGCAGTGATTGTTTTTCATAAGGATTATAACGGCATTGTTACAAACAGAAATGAAATCGAATTAAGAATTTCATAAGTGGAGAAAATACACGAACAGCGGAAAATGGGCGTTTCTCCGTGAAAAAAGTACTAGTAAAATCCTAATAAAAAATACATGAGTACGGCTCAACAGGTCATACCCATGTATTTTTTAAATTTTCTCAAGCTCTTCACGCATCTGTTTGACAGTGATGTGTGAGTAGACCTTCTCATTGATATCTTTCCCGGCGTGTCCCATGATCTTTATATCTGATGACCCTGTCGGCCTTCTTCTCGATCAGTAAAGAATTACAGGTGTGACGGCAGTCCTGCGGTGTATGTTTGTCTGTGATGCCGCAAGCTTTTAATGCTGCATCGAAGTATTCCCGGTATTTGTTCTCGGTGATATCTCGAGTACCGTCATGGTAGATCAGACTGGAAAAGCGCCTATTATACCGGTTTTTTACAAACTCATATATTTTAGAGTGAATCGGAACGGTGCGCCCCTTGCTATATTTAGTCTTTAAACCGCCTGTAAATGTCTGATTTTCAAGATCAATGTCATTCAGTGGCATTTTGGCCAGTTCGTTGATTCTGAACCCGGAACAGCAGTATATCAATATTGTATCGACAAATGGGGTATCTTTATGCTGCCAGAGCTTGGTGAGTTCATCCGCTGTAAACGGAACACCGGATTCTGTGTCATCTTCTTTGGTCATCTTTACAAATTCTGTGTAGTCTTTCTTTATAATATCGAACTGCATTGCATATTCGCCCACGCCTTTGAGAACCCTCAGAACGTGTTCAGCCGTGGAATGCGATATTTCCTTATTGTCTATCAACTCCTGCATTTCCTCTGTGCGAATGCTGGAGTATATGCGGTCATGCAAAGGTTGGCAATGCTTATATCCTGCCTGTACCGTTGTATTCATTGGATGACTTCTTTCCGGTGTGAAATGCTTCTACTTTGAATTTGCCTTTGTACCACCGTTTGAATACTTCACTGAAAGTCAATCCGCGCAGATCCAGATCATAAGGATTGGTATTGTATTCAACCAGAGCGGTATCTGCTGCCACCCTGTCAGTATAGCGTCCGATCACATCATACAGAGGGTAGCCACGTTCGTCAATCCTGGTATTCACCCGCACTTCATAGATGGTCCCGGATTTCCTCTTTAATGGAACAATTGACCCCAGACCGTTTGCACGCCGTTTTTCTGGTAGCTTTTCTCGGCTTCTCCACTGTTCTCTGCCTTTGCATGGGAAAACCGCAATGAGGGCAGGAATACGCCTTGTCAGACACTTTCCCGGAGCATTCCGGGCATGTAATCAGTGCCATATATCTTCTCCTTTCATTAACCGGGCAACGTGTGAATGGGTAGAAGATGTATTTGACACATTTCATAAAATTGACTATAATATACTTACAAAGACAACTGGAAAAGATAGCTGAAACCTATCCGCTCCGGGAATATAGAAATTAAAAGATAATCGCCGTTACTTTACCAGAGCAGGGGCGATTATTTTTTATGTTCGTCATAGAAACTTTTTACAAGAGTGATGATTGCAACAATCATTAGTACAAATGTAAATAGGTCATTATATGTAACGTACATAAGCACCACCCCTTTCCGCAAGACTCGGAACCGGATATGAGAGGCCGCCTGTTCGGTGCCTGGGTTGAATATATTATTTTGTGAGGCCCCTGGCTGTTGGTGCAGAGGCCGGATTTTCATTTCTATATGACCAAAGCTATTTGGATTTCAATTAAACTGGTACTGTTCTGGATAGGCATAGACTTTGTAATCTGCTATAGATGCTTTTGTTATATCATCTGTAAACTCATAGGCTCTAATTCAAAACCCATTTCCTCATCAGGGTGAATAGGATTCATTAGTATAGTCCAAAGCTGGCCTATGGCTGTCCGTTTCCATCAAAAGAATAGCCGCAACATTAATA
>ENA-OQBJ01000309-OQBJ01000309.1-human-gut-metagenome-genome-assembly--contig:-NODE-309-length-26446-cov-2.644667_pt1 | contig 26446 bp, 29 predicted proteins | sample MGYA00242743_ERZ504545 | MGnify/ENA primary metagenome ERZ504545 (study PRJEB26092, sample SAMD00036252) | human gut metagenome | host: Homo sapiens | study: EMG produced TPA metagenomics assembly of...
GCAGTAGCAGGAAATATTTGCAAGATAGACCGTATCAGTTTTGCTGAGCTTGATTTACTGATTCCGACCGTTTGGAAGAACAATTGAAGCAACATAAACTGGAGCATGGTGGATGGGATTACATCATTCATTGTGCAGGGGTGACGAAGTGCCGTGACAAAGCAGATTTTGAAATAGGTAATTATTGGGCCACTCGTCATTTTATTGAAACATTGATGCGTTTGGAGATGCTTCCCGAACAATTCATTTATATCAGTTCGTTGAGTATCTTCGGACCGATAAGGGAAAAAGACTATTCTCCCATTTGTGAACAAGATACGCCTCGCCCTAATACAGCTTATGGGGTAAGTAAGCTGCATTCGGAAGAATACTTGCAGAAGCTGAAGGATTTTCCGTATGTCATATTCCGTCCGACAGGAGTTTATGGTCCTCGGGAGAAAGACTATTTCCTGATGGTCGAATCGATTTCCCGTCATGTTGATTTTGCTGCCGGATTTCGTCGGCAGGATATAACATTTGTGTATGTCAAGGACCTGGTTCAAGCTGTATATCGCGCTATTGATAAGAAAGTAGTGCGCAGAGCTTATTTTGTAAGTGACGGATATGTATATAATAGCCGGACATTTTCTGATTTAATCCAAAAAGAGTTAGGCAATCCGTGGTTGATACGTTTTACATGTCCGTTGGCTTTGCTTAAAGTAATATCTTTCTTTGCTGAAAACATAGCCCGACTATTTCATAAATCGAGCACATTGAATCTGGATAAGTATAAAATAATGAAGCAGCGTAACTGGCAATGTGATATTACTCCATTGGAAAAAGAATTAGGCTATCGGGCAGAATACCCGTTAGAGAGAGGTGTAAAAGAGATTATTGCATGGTATAAAAAGGAGAAATGGCTATAAAATTGTTTGAACGTGTAGATAGTGGAAGGGGATTGTTTGCAGTAGAAACAATTAGCTTGATATACAATGCTTTAACATCTTTGCTGATTTTATTGCTTTTTCCTCGTATGGATCATCCGGGCATGATGCTGCTGGAGCGTCTGGGTATTGTTATTCTGACGTTTGTCCTGATATTTCTGTATCAGGCTTTTCCCTGTCGTCTGACGGCTTTTGTCCGTATGGCTGTGCAGATGAGTCTGCTCGCTTACTGGTATCCGGATACATTTGAGTTTAACCGTCTGTTTCCTAACCTGGATTATTTATTTGCTCATGCTGAGCAGATATTGTTTGGCTGTCAGCCTGCTGTTGAATTCAGCAAGCTCTGTCCTTCCATATGGTTCAGTGAACCTTTCAATATGGGCTACTTCTTTTATTATCCGATGATACTGGTGGTAGTGGTATATTATTTTCTGAACCGGTTTGAATGGTTCGAAAAGATTTGCTTCGTACTGGTTACCTCATTTTTCATTTATTATTTTGTCTATATAATGTTACCCGTAGCGGGACCTCAGTTCTATTTTCCGGCTATCGGGATGGATAAGGTAAACGCCTGCATTTTCCCTGCTATTGGGACTACTTTAATACCAATGATTATCTGATACCTGGTCCGGGCTTTGAGCACGGTTTGTTCTATCAGCTTGTCGAGGCTTCACAGGAAGTTGGAGAACGTCCTACCGCAGCTTTTCCCAGTTCACATGTAGGAATATCTACTATTGTAATGATAATGGCATGGCGTGTAAACAAGAAACTGGCTTATGTGCTGGCTCCTTTCTATATTCTTCTTTGCTGCGCTACTGTATATATTCAGGCGCATTATCTGATAGATGCCATCGTAGGTTTTGTATCGGCATTCTTTGTTTACCAGCTTGCTACATTGATGTATAAAAGATGGTTTATCTCACCAGTTTTTAAGCTGATGGGATAAACTGTTCTATTATTCTCCTCCGAAAGTGCTTTCTATATGATCGAGTATTCCGTTCAGCTCCGGCAATGTTTCTGCGCGAAGCATGGCTATACGTGTATCCTTAAAATTAGGAATGCCTTTAAACAATGGAGATGCAGCCAGATGACGGCGGACATGAAGAATACCTCGGCGTTCGTCGAGCAGATTGACACTATCTTGTACTTCACGGCGTAAGACGTCCATTTTCCATTTGAATGACAAAGGAGGAAGTTCTTCTCCAGTTTTCAGGTAATGTTTTACTTCTTTGAATATCCATGGGCGTCCGAAGCTGGCACGGCCTATCATAATGGCATCCACTCCGTAACGGTCGAAGCATTCTTGTGCACGCTGTGGAGTTGTAACATCGCCATTACCGATAATAGGAATATGCATACGTGGATTATTCTTGACCTCACCGATCAGTGTCCAATCGGCTTCACCTGTATACATTTGTGCTCGTGTACGTCCGTGTATGGTTAAAGCTTCGATACCACAGTCTTGCAGCTGTTCTGCCAGTTCGACGATGATTTTGTGTTCCGCATCCCATCCCAGACGGGTCTTTACCGTTACCGGAATTTTTACGGCATCAACAACAGCCTTGGTTATCTCCAGCATTTTCGGAACATTCTGCAACATTCCGGAACCAGCTCCTTTACCTGCTACACGTTTTACTGGGCAACCGAAATTCAAGTCCAGAATATCTGGATTGGCTTGTTCCACAATACGGGCAGCTTCTACCATGGTATCAGTATCTTTCCCATATATCTGAATGGCAACAGGACGTTCTGCATCACTGATGTTCAGTTTTAACATGGTTTTTCCAACTGAGCGAATCAAGGCATCGCTCGATACAAATTCGGTATATACCATGTCTGCTCCAAATTCTTTGCACAGCAAGCGGAATGCGGGGTCTGTTACGTCCTCCATAGGAGCAAGCAGTACAGGCTTGTTGCCCAGATCAATATTTCTTATTTTCATCGTTATGTTTTATAGGGTTTCACTGCAAGCAGTGCAGGTAAAAATTTGAGTACAATTATAAACAGATTGTTGAATATCGCTGCAAAATTAATAAATAAAAGAAATCCTCCAAACCGGAAGGATTACCTTTCGTCTGGGAGGATTAAGTATTGTTTGAACTACCACTTATCGGTAGATGCTCAATTTAGGATGATCGTTGTACAGATTTTGATTTTGCAGTTCTTCTTTTTCTGTGATACGGAACAGGTAATATTTGCTGTTCACTTCGAAATCAGAACCGTCAGGGAACTTCAATGTAGAATGTCCGCTGATAAGCATACAATTTTTTTCTTTATACTCGTCACTTGCATCTTCCGGAGCTAATATTACATCACCGTTTTCATCCAGTTTTGGAGTTCTTATTTCCTGGCCTTTGCTGTCGTGTGTAATATCTGCCATTGCGTACTTCTCAAATTTCTTACGTTCTACTGATTGCTGGTTACGGATGATATCGGTCAGTGAGAAACCTTCTCCCCACAGCTCTTTACGGCGTTCCAGCCAGATTTCTTTCAACAGTTCATCACCAGTAGCGGTAACGGCTGGCGATTCGAATCCCTCTTTCATGCGAGCATCACGAAGTTCTTTCAGAAGTGTCTGTGCTTCACCAGTTTTTCCACTGATATGTGCAGCTGCTTCTGCCTTGATCAGGTACATTTCTGCCACACGCATCATGATGACATCTCCTAACATATTATTGATATCAGCGAACAGGAATTTATAGTTAAGCATGGCACACTCGCCGTAACCTGTATTCAAGCCCCATTTAAACAGATCTCTACGGTAGTCATTCTTATCAAACAGTTCCTTGAAGTAAGGGTCTGTGTTGAAGTTTGTATAACCACCACCTGGAGTTGTTGTATCTTTATAATAGAAGTTATAAGCTGGAAGGTTATCATCCAACGTACAAGAGTATCCCCACATCCATTCTTTGTTCAGTGCGTTGTTGAAACCTGACTTGTATTCCGCTTCGCTCATCAGGTAGCTATTTTTCAGCTTCATAGCCTCATCTGCATATTTGTATGCATCTTCCACTTACGTGCATATAAGCTTGCACGTGCTCTCAGACCGGTTACAACAGTATGGTCGATTTTGTACTGATCTGTTGCATTCGAACCGCGATTGTAATCTTCCGGAATCAGGTCGTAACCCCATTTCAAATCGTTTAATGCCTGTTCGTATACTTCCGATACACTTGCGGCCGGCTTTCCTGTTGTCGCCATATCGTAGTCGGTTGGTTCTGTATAGATAGGTACACAAACAGCATCCGGATCTTTATCGATAGCGAAAGAATAATGGCTTGCCAGTAACATGTACAAGAAACCACGAGTAGCATAAGCTTGTCCCTTGATGCGATTCTTTTCTGCCTGATCTCCTGAAATACCGTCGATGTTCTTGATAACGGCATTACAGTTGTTAATCGGATCGTAAACCATGTCCCACATTACATCGTTTATTTCTCCACGTCCGTAACCATTAGTCAGATTGTAACTGGAAGAATAACCATAGCTGGTTGTTCTTACGACGTCCGAACCTGCAAAATCATCATTGATCATGATAGCTCCATATCCGATAGATGCGTAAGTAGAACCAGAGTTAAAGATATAGTTCCAGGATCCTCTGATTATACGGTCAGCGTTTTCCAGATTTTTGAATACAACATCTGCTTCAAGTGAAGTTGTAGGAGCTGTATCTAGGTCACAGGCTGTTACAGAGCAAGCAGCCAGTGCAGCAAGGCATATATTTTTATAATTGAATTTCATATCTAGTCTATTTATTAAAGAGTTACATTAATACCAAATGAGAATGTTTTCATTGCCGGATAGCGGTATGATACGACACCGCTGATAGGCTGTTCAGGATCAAGACCTTGCTGGTGACTGAATGTCAACAGGTTCTCTCCCTGAACGAAGATGCTGGCATCTTTCAGTGTGGCAAAATGTATCCAGTTTTTAGGCAAAGTATAGCTTAATGTAACAGTTTTCAAACGCAGGAATGAGCGGTTTACCAACCAGCGGCTTGAACTGCTTGTGAAATAGCTTGTCTGGTTGTACGACAGACGTGGAATGTCTGTGTATCGGTTTTCCGGTGTCCAGCGGTTCAGCATATCTTCACTCATAGAGCTACCGTTTCCACCTTTTACGCTCATCATGCTAATCTTGTCGTTGTTATACAGCTTACCTCCGATTGCATAAGAGAACAGCATAGATAATGACAGGTTTTTCCAGCTAAGATCTGACTGGAAACCACCACTCAACTTAGGCAGTGAGCTGCCTACCTTCACCTTATCGTCTGGTGTCAGGCTAGAGTAGTCTTCGGTTACCTGACGGCTGCCATCTTCTGCGGTGTAATACCACTGTGGTTTACCGTTTTCCGGATTTACACCAGCCCATTCATACAACCAGAAATCATATAATGAGCCACCTTTTACCCATTTCTTTGAGCTCTGCCACATAACATCGGTTGGCAGTTCTACGATTTCATTCTTATAAGTAGTTGCATTCAAGCTCAGTTTCCAAGTCCAGTCTTTTGTCATAACTGGAGTACCACTGATTGTAAATTCCCAACCATAGTTCTTCAGTTTACCGATGTTGGCATCGATACTTGAGAATCCACTTGAAGGAACCAGGTCGCGGGCAAACAACAAATCTTTAGAAGAACGTTGGAAGAATTCGATAGTACGTTCAAACGGTTGCTCCAAAATCCAAAATCCAAACCTACGTTTAAGTTCAAGTTTGTTTCCCAGCTCAATTCCGGAGTTTCCAAACGTGATGCGTGCAGAGTAGACTCACCCAGTGAGCTGCCGATTGAATAGAGAGCCTTATATGCATAGTAACCTACATTGTCATTACCTTGTGCACCGTAACTTGCACGAAGGGTCAGGTTGCTCAGCCAGTTATTGCTTGCTTCTTCCAGGAATTTCTCACGTGAGATTTTCCATGAACCTCCGAATGACCAGAAAGTACCCCAGCGATGATCCGGATGGAAACGTGAAGAACCGTCGGTACGAACTGAAGCCGATACAAAATATTTGCTCTTATAAGAATATTCGGCACTTCCGAAGAAACTCAGCAATTTGTACTGGTCGCTGTTTCCACCGAAGCTGCTCAATGTAGAAGCTACATCTGGTTCAAAATAACCGTCAGTAATGACACCCGTTCTTGATCCGCTGAAATTTGATGTGTTAAATTCGTAATATTCCTGACCTGCCATCAGACGAACATCATGATCTTCTTTGAAAGTATGGTTCCAGTTGATAACGTTGTTGTATGTCATACCGGTAGTACGGTCGTTTCCTTTTTCTACACTACCTGTCAACGGTTGTTTACCGTAGGTTGGGTTGTTGTAGTTGTGAGTAAACTTGCTATCATAGTCAATGTTCAAAGACATTTTGTAGCTTAAACCTTCGATCGGAGTAATTTGCAAGTAACCACGTATAGATGCAGCAATCACGCTTGTACTCTTTCTTGTCGTACAGCATAGACTGTGCGAAGTTATAACCGTTGTATGAACCTTTACGGTAAGTACCATAATCGTAAACACGGTTCCATTTTCATCCAGGATATATTCTCCTGTTGTCATATCACGTTCATAAACAGGATAGAAAGAAGGAATGTCGCGTGCCGCCAATACAATATTGCCGATAGCTGTATCATTCTGCTTCGGGTAATTTTGTATAGAATGGCTGGCTGCTACATTCAGTCCGACCTGTAACCATTTACGCAGATCGGTTGTGATGTTAGAACGCAAGTTGTAACGCTTGAATCCTGAACAGATGTAAGCACCCTGATCGTCCAGGTAGCCTAAAGAAAAATAATATTTAGTTTTTTCACTACCTCCTGAAACACTTGCATTCAAGTCTGTATAGTGAGCGTCTTGTGTCAGGGCATCTTCCCAACTGTCGTTCCACAGAGGAGTTGCGCCGGCTACAATTTTTCCGTCTGTTCCTACAGGCTGCGGATAATTTGTTCCGTAAGGATTAATACCCAGACCTCCTGTTTGTGTAGTAGCAACGATAGAAGAAGCTTTTTGTGCTGCTTCAACAGGGTCTGATCCGTTGTCAATATAGCTGTTGCGCAAAAGCTTCCCATTGCAGCATAAAATAATCGTTTGTACTCAACTGGTCGTAATCGCGTACGGCACGGCTTGAGAAACCATATTTTGCTGATAACTGAATTGTCGGAGCAGAACCGTTCTGTCCTTGCTTCGTTGTAATCATGATAACACCGTTTGCTGCACGAGAACCGTAAAGAGAGGCAGCAGCGGCATCCTTCAGAACTGTAACTGAAGCGATATCCTGTGAAGAAATAGAAGACAATTTACCATCATACGGAACACCATCGACTACATATAACGGTGTCTGAGATGCATTGGCAGAACCTACACCACGAATGTAAATGTTAGCATCTTCTCCCGGCTGTCCGCTTGTAGAGAATGACTGCAAACCTGCTACTGTTCCCTGTAATGCTTTTGATACACTTGAAACCTGTGAAGCTGCTACAATTTTCTTGTCGATAACGCTGGCAGAACCTGTAAAAGTAGATTTTTTGGCAGTACCATATGGCACGGCAATAACTACTTCTTCCATGGCTATAGAAGATTCCTTCAATCAACGTTGATGACTTTTTGTCCTTTTACCGGCATTTCTACGGTTTCATATCCGATGAATGAGAACACCAGTGTGCTTTTTGCTTCAACTTGTAGTGAATAACTACCGTCTATGGAGGTAATTGTACCATGTGTTCCTCCTTTGACTGCCACTGTTACTCCCGGCATCTCTTCGCCGTTGGCCGTAACTTTTCCGTTCACAGTAATTTCCTGTGCGTAAGTCGCTACACAGATTAGCAAGCTGCATAGCAGTGATAAGAATTTACTCATAAATCTCTCTCTTAATGATTTTGGGTTAATATAATTTTTCGGTTCTTTCTTAGCTTATGCCTTATGTTTTCTTGTTTTCATCTCAATGAAAACATTGATACTTTTTTTAAAGGTTTTTGTGTCTTTTTGCCTTATGTTTTTTTTCGAGCGACAAAAATATAAAATAATTTATATAAGATGTAATAAAAAGTAATATTTTTTGTTCGTTTTTCTACTTTCTGCATACTGACACTATATGTATGCTTTATTTATGTACTGTTTTAGAAAGATCGTTCAGGGGTTTTTGTCCGCTTGTTCGTGTGTTTGCCGGAAATTCGTTACCTTTGCATCCGAAATCAATAAGAAAAGATGAATTACTCAATAAAGGACTTCGAAATTATGGCACCGGTCGGCTCTCGAGAGTCGCTGGCTGCGGCTATTCATGCAGGAGCAGATTCTATCTATTTCGGCATTGAAAGCCTGAATATGCGTGCCCGTTCTGCAAATACGTTTACTGTTGATGACTTGCGTGAGATAGCGAAAGTATGTGACGAGAATGGGGTGAAAAGCTACCTTACGGTAAATACTATTATTTATGATGAGGATCTGGCTCTGATGCGGAAAATTGTAGATGCTGCAAAAGAAGCCGGTATCAGCGCTGTGATTGCTGCCGACGTAGCTGTCATGGCATACTGTAATCAGATAGGACAGGAGGTACATTTGTCTACTCAGCTGAATATCAGTAATGCGGAAGCTTTGAAATTTTATTCGCAGTTTGCCGATGTAGTAGTCTTGGCCCGTGAATTGAATCTGAAGCAAGTACGTAAAATTTATGATGCTATTCAGGAACAGCATATTACGGGACCTATGGGGCAGCCTGTACGTATCGAAATGTTCTGTCACGGAGCTTTGTGTATGGCCGTATCGGGTAAATGTTATCTGAGCTTGAATGAATTGAATGCTTCGGCAAACCGTGGAGCTTGTATGCAGGTATGCCGTCGTTCGTATATTGTGAAGGATAAGGAAAGCGATATCGAACTGGAAATAGATAACCAGTATATCATGTCGCCCAAGGACTTGAAGACTATTCATTTCATGGATGAGATGATAGAGGCTGGAGTGCGGGTGTTCAAAATCGAAGGTCGTGCACGTGGACCTGAGTATGTACGAACTGTAGTGGAATGTTATAAGGAGGCTATACGCTCGTATCTGGAAGGTACTTTTACAGAAGAGAAGAAAGTTGACTGGGATACTCGTCTCAAGACTGTATTCAACCGTGGATTCTGGAACGGTTATTATCTGGGACAACGTCTGGGTGAATGGAGCAAGAACTATGGTTCGGAGGCTACCGAACGTAAGGTATATGCCGGACGTGGTATCAAATATTTCTCGAATATCGGGGTAGCTGAATTCCTGATCGAAGCTTCCGAAATAAAAGTTGGAGATAAACTTCTGATTACAGGTCCTACTACGGGAGCCATGTATGTTACTTTGGAAGAAGCACGTGTTGACCTGAAACCGGTAGATGTGGTAAAGAAGGGGGTACATGTTTCGTTTAAGGTACCCGACCGTATTCGTCCTAGCGACAAGCTTTATCGTATAGTTCCTGCCGATGAGTTGAAAAAGAAATAATTTCTATTATTATCACATTGCAATATCCTCTTTATACATTATTCTCCAATGAAAAAAGTATAAAGAGGATATTTTATTTTTTTCTGTGCATACTTTGCAAAAAACAACAGCATCTTTTACTGAAAACATCGAGAATTTTTAATTTTTGTACGAAGGTTCGTCGAGTTTGTACAAAAAAAACAGGGCTCATGCCGACATTGTGAAAGGAACTTTGTCATCTAAGTAGCATGAGCTCGTTATATCTTTATTAGTGAATGATAAGTCTTTCGGCCTTGGTTATAATGTGCCTTTTCTGATAGCTTCCATGATATTGGCAGGTGGACGCTGAGCCAGTAATTCTTTTTTCATAAAATCCATGTAAGGAGCTACATGGTCGAAATACTGATAGTAACCTTTGCATAAGTAATTTAGTCCGGTTTCTCCGGAAGCTGTTTTGCAAAAACGGTTTTTGGGACATTCTCCGTTACATGCAAAGAGATACTGACATCCCTTGCATTGTGTCGGCAGTTTCTCAGATTTATCTCGGCCGAACTGTAATTGCTTTTCACTGTACATCATTTCTACCAGCGATTTTGAATAAATGTTTCCTAATTTGTACTGTGGAAATACGAAGTGGTCGCAAGCATATACATCGCCGTTGAATTCGATTACTCCGGCATGGCCACAATTTTTTGCCAAAGAGCAAACTCCAGGTTGCTCACCTACCCAGTTGGCAAGTGTAGCATCGAATAATTGTATAAAATATTCGCCGACATCATTTCGTACCCATTCATCGAAAATGGTACAGAGAAAGTTTCCCCATTGTTCGGGAGTAACGGAAAAATCGGTTACGGTTTCTGTTGCTCCTTCCTCTACCGAGGCTAGATAACGCCCGTCGGAATGTTGGAATATACGCTCTACGATGGGAGTAAACTGTATGTATCGGCACCCTATTTCCTTAAAGAGTGATAGAAATCGAGCGGATAGTCGGCATTGAAATCATTTACTACTGCAAGTGCATTCCATTCTACCTGATGTTTGTTTAACAGGTTGATACCTTGCATTACTTTTACAAATGAAGGTTTTCCCTGCTTGTTCTTCCGGTATTCGTCGTGAAACTCCTGCGACCCGTCAATAGAAACACCTACCAGCCAGTGATTGTCGTGGAAAAAACGGCACCAGTCATCGGTCAGGAGAGTTCCGTTGGTCTGAATACAGTTGTCGATTGTTCTGCCTCCTGCATATTTTCTTTGTAAGGCAACTACCTTCTTATAGAAGTCGAGTGGGCGCATCAGTGTTTCTCCACCATGCCAGGTGAAGAGGACTTGTGGCATAGTCTGGCTTTCGATATATTCTTTGATAAACTTTTCCAATAGTTCATCTGTCATTATCTGCCTGGGGTTGTCCTGGTAAAGTTTAGCCTTCTCCAGGTAGTAGCAGTAATGGCATGCCAGGTTGCAAAGAGAACCCACTGGTTTTGCCATGATATACATCGGGCGTGCAAACGGGGCGAATGTGTTCATTATTGTATGATATTAGGTTAGGAGTGATTCTATTTATCAGGTATTATTCTAGTGTAATACTTTTTACATGTACTTTCTGATGCAGGAAGATGGATGCTGCTTCCTGAAACTTTTCAACAGATTCGGTTGTGAGAAACTCACAGGTTCCGCCTGCTGTGCAACGTGTTCTTATCTCCGAGTGACGGCGGAGGTAATCTTTTAAACTGGCTGCTACGTATTCTCCTTGAGCTACCAGACGGATATGTGGGGGGGTGAACTGACGTATTTTCTCTATCAGCAAGGGATAGTGTGTACAGCCTAAGATGATGGTATCTATTTTCGGATCTTGTTCCAAAAGTTGATTAATATATTCCTGTACAAAATAATCTGCTCCCGGAGAGTTGAATTCGTTGTTTTCCACTAGCGGAACCCAAAGCGGACAGGCTACACCAGTGAGTTGTATATCCGGAAAGAGCTTATGCAGTTCTATCGGGTATGACTGGGATTTTACTGTTCCGGCTGTGGCAAGCAAGCCAACATGGCGCGAAACTGTGATGTCACCGATACATTCTGCTGTAGGACGGATTACTCCCAAAACTCTACGGGTTGCATCTATATGTGGAAGATCGTTTTCCTGAATACTTCTCAGGGCCTTTGCCGAAGCAGTATTGCAGGCCAAAATGACTAATGGACAGCCTAAATCGAACAGCTTGCGTACAGCTTGCAGTGTAAACTCATAAACAACTTCGAATGATCTTGTTCCGTATGGGGTACGGGCATTGTCCCCCAGATAGATATAATCGTACTGAGGCAGTAATTCACGGATTTTATCAAGGATTGTCAGCCCTCCATATCCGGAATCAAATACTCCGATTGGTCCTGTGGCAGAAAGCATGGATATGACTTGATTAAGTGTGAAAAAATAATTGTCATTGACCTCACCCTTTTGGCTGGAGTGAGAGCCAATGACAACTTTATTTTGTTACGTTGAAAACGTATTTCTTATTGAGCAGGAGCTGCTGCTGGTGCTGCTGCAGGAACAGCTGTCAGGCTGATACCTAATTTTGTTTTGATATCATTTGTAACGTCCTTAGACATCGTGTCGTTGATGTAAGGAATATCTGTACGGTTCAGGTCGAACACATAAGTATAACCACCTGCTGCACCGATTGCTTTTACTGCATCTTCCAGTTTCTTATAGATAGGTTCCATCATATCTGCATAAGCTTTTTGCAACTGCTGCTGTGCATCTTGCTGGAACTGCATTCCTTTGTCAGACAGCTCTTGTAATTCTTTCTGACGACGTTCCTGGATATTTTGTGGAAGAGTTTTCTGTTCTTGTTGATATTCAGCAAACTTTTTGTTGAATTCATCAGAAGCACGTTTGATTTCGTCTTCATACTGTTTCTGCAATGCCTGAATGTCTGTCTGAGCTTTTGTATATTCTGGCATCACAGGGATAATGTCCATAGACTTGAAGTGTGCGAACTTCTGTGCGAATACGCTCATAGGAGCGATAAGTAAAAGTAATAAAGCAATTTTTTTTCAACATAATCTTATTATTTCTATTTGTTATTAATTTATTTCCGTTTTTTATTTGCTGTCTTTCTTAGACTTTGCAAAAGTATAAAATTAATTTGAATATCCTAATTTAGCGAGCACTTCGTTGCTGATGTCTATACGTGGAGAAGCAAAAATCATGCTTTGTGCTGATGCTCGGTCGATTACTGCATCATAATTTTTCTGTGTTGCAATATCTTTAATAGCATTGTATATGGCATCCTGAATAGGAGTAATCAGTTTCCTGACGTTTTTTCATGCCTTCACCTTCGGGACCAAAATACTTTTTCCGTAAATCTGCTGCTTCTTTTTCTTTGGCGATAATGGCATTTTCTTTGTGCTGTTTTTTGAGTAGCTGATAAGTTAGAAGCGTTTTTCTGATACTCATCATACATTGTTTTCGCTTCTTGAGCTTTAGCTTCTACTTCACTTTGCCATTGTTTTGACAGGCTTTCCATTTGCTGGTTCGCTTGTTCATAGGCAGGGATTTGTTTCAGGATATACTCCATATCCACCAAAGCAAATCGCTGAGCTTGTGCTGCTATACTGCACACGAGCAATGCTGCTAGAAAGAAAACTTTTTTTCATAAGCAATGTTGTTTTTAAATGTAATGAAGAATGATAAATGAAGAACTGGTTGTTAGCCATGGCTTTGGATTCTTCATTTCTCATTCTTCTATTCTTCATTAAATTGGTTTGTCTGTATTAGAACTCTTGTCCGATGATGAAGTGGAACTGGCTTCCGCTATATTGAGTAGAACCGTTGATCTTATCGAAACCATAAGCCCAGTCAATACCCATCATACCAATCATCGGCAGGAAGATACGTACACCTACTCCGGCAGAACGTTTCAACTGGAACGGGTTGAAGTTACTTACATCATTCCAAGCGTTACCTGCTTCTACAAATCCCAAAGCATAGATACTTGTTGAATTTTCCAACATCAACGGATAACGTAATTCAGCTCCCAGGCGGATGTAAGCATAACCTTCACTACCGTACGGAGTTAAAGATCCGTTTTCGTAACCACGCAATGCGATTGTTTCTGAAGCGTAGTTGTAACTATATCCTGTCATACCGTCACCACCTACATAGAATGTTTCAAACGGTGAGCGTTTGTATTTGTTGAAGTGTCCCAGAATACCAAACTCTGTACGTGTCATGATAACCGGACATTTCTGGATATCCATCAGGGCTGTATAAGTTTTTGCTTTGAATTTCCATTTGTGGTATTCAATCCACTTATACATGCTGGCTGCTTCATCATAATTATTCTTTCCATAAGTAGAATAATCTTTCTTACTGAACAGTGAGTAAGGCGGAGTAATCTGCAAAGAAGCGCTGAATTCAGAACCGTAACGCGGGAATATCGGGTTATCGGTTGAGTTACGTGATAATGTCAGGTTCAGGCTTAAGCTGTTACAGTTACCGGTATTCATGTACTGTCCGTTGTTCAGCATGATATACAGATAGCTCCAGTCTTTCAACATGAATCGCTGGTAAGATAATTCTGCCATTAATGTAAAGTAGTCGTCCGGCCAGCGTAGACGTTTACCCCAACCTAATGACAATCCGAACATCTTAATAGACTTGTCAGGGTCATAATATGATTCGTAATTGTCATAATAACCACCATAGTAGTTTCCATATCCACTTAAGTAGTTATAGTAGTTGTTCATATATGCAGAGTTGTAATACTGACTGCTGACGTCTGTCTGTACAGAGTAGAATGCTGATACAGACAATGAATTAGGACGTTTTCCACCAAACCAGGGATCAAGGAATGATATACTGTATGACTGGTAGTACTGTCCGTTGGTTTGTCCACTGATGGTCAATGTCTGACCGTCACCTTGTGGAAGGAATCCACGGAAGTTATCATTCTTGCGGAACAAGTTTGCAAATGAGAAGTTTGTAAACTTCAAACTCAATTTACCAATAATACCTGTCTGTCCCCAACCAGCTGAGAATTCTACCTGGTCGTTTGCTTTTGATTCAAGTCCCCAGTTAATATCAACTGTTCCATTTTCGTAATTTGGCTGAACATCTGGTTTGATATTTTCCGGATTGAAGTGTCCCATCTGTGCGATTTCACGGTAAGAACGTTCAAGAGCTTCTTTACTGAACAAGTCTCCCGGACGGTACGAAGTCACGGCGGACTACATTTTCATACAATCGGTCGTTACCGTTGATACGTACATGACTGATACTTGCCTGTGGACCTTCTACGATACGCATTTCCAAGTCGATAGAGTCACCGTCGATATTAACTTCTACCGGATCAAGGTGATAGAATACGTAACCAACGGTTGTAATAATTGTTAACCGATTATGCATCTTCATCGTTACTGATACTGGTCGTTCAACAGTTTCTGGTTGTATACATCTCCTCGCTTCATTCGAAGTTGTTCATTCAGGAGGTCTGAAGGATAAACTGTATTACCTACCCATGTAATATCTCGCAGGTAATATTTGTTACCTTCATAAATCTTCATGTAGACATCTACTGTCTTTTCATCATAGGGAGTAACGCTGTCTATCTCGATGATTGCATCACGATATCCCAGCTCATTATATTTGTCTATGATCTTCTGCTTGTCTTCTTGGTATCTTTCATCGATGAACTTCTTGGCACGGAATAAGTTGACCAGTTTTCCTTTTTCATTGGTCTTTTTCATAACGCGCTTCAATTTCTTGTCTGTCAGTACACTGTTGCCATCGATTGTAATCTTGTGGACTTTTACTTTATCTTTCTTATCGATGTTTACATCAACATATACCTGTTCCTTGTTTGCAGGATCTTCGCTTTCTACAATATTGATTTCTGCGTTTTTGAAACCTTTATCATCGAAATGTCTTTTGATAATGATCTTTGCACGGTCTATCAGGTTAGGAGTAACCTGGCTTCCTTTTGCCATACCCAATTTTGCCTGCAAGTCTTCACGTTCGCTTTTCTTTACTCCGTGGAATCGGATATCAGTAATACGTGGGCGTAAAGACAAATGGATATACAGATAGATTTTATTGTCTTCTATTTTTTCTGCTGTGATTTTAACATCAGAGAATAACCCGTGACGCCAGTAGCGTTTGATAGCACTGGTAATGTCATCACCCGGTACAGTGATTGTCTGTCCTACGGCAAGTCCTGAGATTCCAATCAAGACATAGTCTTCGTAGTTTTCAATATCTGTAACTTTTATGTCGGCAATTTCATACTTTTTGGGTGTTCCATTATACAAAATTACCGGCTGGTCGTTTTCTGTTTTGTTATTTTCTTGTGCATTAACAGTTGAATAGCTGAAAATGCAAGCCAAAGCCAATAGAATGATAGAAAGACAGTATCGCATTTTTTACTTCAATATTTGTTCACTTGTTTTGCCAAATCGGCGTTCTCTTCGTTGATAATCACAGATTGCTTTACATAATTCTTCTTCCTTGAAGTCAGGCCAGAATGTATCGCAAAAATAAAGTTCGGAATAGGCACATTGCCATAGCATATAGTTGCTGAGGCGGACTTCTCCTCCTGTCCGTATCAGCAGGTCGGGATCAGGCATAAAGTTGGTTGCCAGATATTGGCTGACCGTTTGATCGGTTATATCATTTATATTCAGTTCTCCACAAGCCACCTTCTCTGATATTTCTTTGACTGCTTTGGTTATTTCCCATTTTGAAGAATAACTCAATGCCAATACCAGACACATACCGGTGTTTTTTGAAGTTCGTTGTACACATTGATTCAGACGATTCAGTACATCGGCTGGTAATTTTTCAGTTTCTCCAATAATACGGAAACTGATATTGTTTTTCATAAAGGTTTCTTCTTCGATAGATCTATCAGAAGACTCATTAATGCTGCTACTTCGTCTGCTGGGCGATTCCAGTTCTCGGTAGAAAAAGTATAAAGTGTGAGATATTTTACTCCCAGATTTGATGCTTCTTCTGCAATGACATGAACAGTTTCTGCACCCGCCTGATGTCCGAGCGAACGAACTAGTCCTCGCTGTTTTGCCCATCGCCCGTTTCCATCCATGATGATGGCGATGTGGGCGGGGATTCGTGTCTTATCCACTTGGTCTTTATATAGCATAGCTTTCGGATTATAAATGTATTATTCCCATTTAGGAAGGAATCCAAAATGGTTAATTCGTCCTCTACTCATGTATCCGTTGTTCCAGATTATCCAAATAAAGTTATCTTTGTCAACAACACACGAATAACTTCCTTCACCCTTAACTTTTCCTCTGTTATACAATTCTACGAAAGATGTACCTTCTGTAGCAAATGTCATATCTTCTTTAACGGTTTCCCATGTCAGACCGTTATCTGTAGAACAGAAGAGTGTACTGAACGGATTCTTATAGTCTGTATAATCTTTACTTGTAATTTCACCGCCGAATACATATAGCTTCTTGTTATAATAAATCAATGAAGGATCAACAATATTCGGGCATCTGAAGGTGTCTGCTTCTTCATAATTATAAGTGCTCCATGTATTATCGTTTGTCAGGCGTGTAGAAACGATACCAGAACCATCTGCTTTTTCTGTATTATATCCCATAACGACAGCACGGGTCAGGCTGGTATTGTAAGAAACCGGAATATTTACCGATAACGTTCTTGTACCTTTGCTAGGAAAATCTGTTATATTATAATTTTCTGTTGTTCCACTATTGGCTTGTACATCATATACATACGATTCATCTTTGGCAGTGCGTGCATATAACAGATTGTCTATGCCAGCAATAAGTTGAGACAAATTAGAAACCGAAGACGCTTCGTAACCATTATCTGTCAGTTTATACAAAACCTGTTCTACGAGGAAGTAAATATTACCTTGGCAAAGTGTTGCAGAGTAAGTATCTGTAGCATCAGGCAAATTAATTGTTGTCCATGATGTTCCAGGCGTTCCGTTTGAAACAGACGTGTATTCAACTACCTGTTTGCCATTCTGTGTAGTTCCGAATACATAAATCTTATCATTGGCATAAACTGCTTTTTGTTTGATTAAAGTGCCGGAAGTAAATCCTGCTCCGATGGGTTCTTTTGTCCATTGTAAAGAGTCAGGTTCCTGATTGTGAACATTGATTTTTACACGATAAGCCTTACCCATTACGCCGCTATAAGCCAAAACTTTGAAAGAAAGTCCTTCTGTTGGAGCAAATGCAAAGTTGATAGAATCGCTTGAAGTCCAGAGAGTATCTTTGGCTTCAGCTCCTTCTGAATCGATTTTACCATACAGAATGTAATCAGTGTCAGCTGTGATTTTTGTGAGCACTCTTGAGATATCAGTTCCAACAGGAAGTGAATCTTTATTCTCAATGGTTCTCATAGCCTGATTGATGGTGAAAGGATAATTTGCCATGGAAATGGTATCCGTATATGTAGAATCTTCTCCTTTCGAGTCTTTTCCAACTCTCTTGACATGCAGTGTACCAAGTGAGAATGAAGTAATGCTTGTTTCAGAACTATAAGTAACCTGCTCAATATCATTGTCCAGACATGAAGTCATTGCAGACATTGTGACGAGTAAGCTAACTAGCAGTATGGGTAAAAACTTTATTTTCATTTATAAAATTGTCTTTGATTACAAGTTGCAAAAGTAGAAAGTTTTTTTCGAATAGGAACTTTTATATCAAGTTTTATATAAAATTATGGATAAGCGTAACTTTTTTATCTGTGAATTGGCATATTTTTGTGCTTATTTTCATAATGAATGATGGTGTTTTTATCTTTTGACAAAACCTGTTTGCCGTATCCTGCAGGAACAACAGGGTGTTTTACTCCTTTATGGAGTAGTGCTTCAGAGTATTCTATATAAATTTCATCCCATATTTCTTCGTCAATAAACGATTGCAAGAGTTGACTGCCTCCTTCTACGAGTAATGACTGAAGTTTGTTTTCGTATAATATTTGTAATATTTGTGGCAGAATATTCTGATTGAAATCCAGTTTGTAGTAAATAATATTTGTCGTCGATTCTTTTTCTAAAGCTGTAAATACCCATGTCGGGGTCTTACCGTCGAATAATTTTAAGTTCAAAGGTAGAGTCAGCTCTTTATCTATAACCAGTCGGATAGGATTTTTACCATACCAGTTGCGTGTTGTGAGTGAAGGGTTATCCAGTAAGGCTGTTTTACGTCCGACCAGGATAGCTTGATGTTCTGCCCGTTGCTTATGTACATACATAGATGTTATTGGAGTAGAAAGTATAACAGGCTGGCCGCTTTCACGATTCACATCAATAAATCCGTCTGCCGATTCTGCCCATTTTAAAGTTATGTATGGGCGTTCTGGATATTGAAAGTTACGAAACGTTTTATTAATGCCCGACATTCATTCTCCAGAACTCCGACTGTTACCTCGATTCCGGCATCTCTTAATTTCTGTATACCTCTGCCTGAAACAAGTGAAAAAGGATCGACACATCCTACTACTACGCGAGGAATTCCTTTACTTATAATTAAATCGGCACAAGGAGGTGTTTTCCCATAGTGAGAGCATGGTTCCAGACTGACATAAATAGTAGATTTTTTAAGCAAGCTCTCATCTTTTACAGAACGGATTGCGTTGACTTCGGCATGGCCTTCTCCGCAACGTACGTGGTAACCTTCACCGATAATACGATCGTTGCAGACAATTACGGCTCCTACCATTGGATTTGGTGCAGCATTGCACATCCCGTTACGCGCCAGCTGTATGCAGCGGCGGATATATTTTTCATCTTTTGTCATATTCGGTTTGTTTTTTATTCTTACATTTGTACCTATGCATCCTATTTATACTTACATCAGGCAGACGCTTGCAGGAGTTTACCCGGAAGAGGAAACAGCGGCATTGGCAAAGTGGATATTGACAGATGTATTTTGTCTGTCCACCACGGAACTCTATGCGGGCAAAGATATGAATTTTTCTAAGAACGAGTGTGACAGGCTGGAAGATATTCTTTCCCGCCTGAAACGATATGAGCCTTTACAATACATATTGGGTAAGGTCGATTTTTGTGGATTACCTTTTGAAGTGGCACCTGGAGCCTTAATCCCCCGGCCCGAAACTGCTGAACTGATAGACTGGATTATCTCGGATTGCACAGATAAAGCCGGAGTACGGATTTTGGATGTAGGAACGGGTAGTGGCTGCATACCTATCGTATTGGGCAAAAAAATAAAAGAAAGTAAAATAACTTCATGGGACGTGTCAGAAAAAGCATTGGATATTGCCCGGCGGAATAAACTTCTCAACCAGGTTGATATCACTTTGGCTCAAGTCGATATCTTCGATACTGCGTTACCGGATATTCATGTCGATGTTCTGGTGAGCAATCCTCCGTATATTACAGAGAAAGAACGTAGCGGGATGGAGCGAAACGTATTGGATTGGGAACCTGAACTGGCTTTGTTTGTTCCGGATAGTGATCCGCTCTTATTCTACCGACGGATAGCAGAAGTAGGTTGTGACATTTTAGTTTCAGGTGGAACTTTGTATTATGAGATTAATCGGGCATATGGCAAAGAAACAGTGCAGTTGCTTGAAGGAATGGGGTATCAATCTGTAGAATTAAGAAAAGATATGTTTGGCGACGACCGTATGATAAAAGCATTCAGACCATGAAAGAATATACCGAAGATGAATTGAAATATAAAGCCGAAGCATATTGCTCAACGGCCGAACATTGCCCTTCTGAAGTAATATCTAAGTTGAATCTTTGGGGAGCCGATGATGTAGTGACAGAACATATTCTGGAGCATTTGAAAAAAGAACGTTATCTGGATACTCAGCGCTTTTGTAAAGCTTTTGCTTGCGATAAATATCGGTTTGCGCGTTGGGGTAGGATGAAAATTGCTCAGGCACTTCGTCAGAAGCAACTTTCTTCGGAAGATATTGCTGCAGGTCTGGATGAAATAGACGAAACCGAATACTGTGAGAACTTGAAAGAACTGTTGCGTCAGAAGAGTAAAACTGTTTCGGGGAAAAACGAATACGAACGCAATACAAAACTTATTCGTTTTGCTGTAGGCAGAGGGTTTACAGTAGATGAGGTGTTGCGCTATATTAAACAGAAAGATCCTGATGAATTTATGGACTGACATACGGGATTTCCTTTTTCCTCGCTTATGCCTGTCGTGTGGGAAGAAACTCTTGCAAAGCGAAGACGGACTTTGTATATCCTGTTTTTCGTCATTACCATATACGCATTTAGGTAATACTTCAGGCAATGAAATGGAGAAATGCTTTTGGGGACGTTTTCCGGTTGTTCGTGCTTCTTCACTTTTTTATTATGCAAAAGGAGGAGATGTGGCTCAGATTTTATATGCCATGAAATATCATGCGCGGAAAAAACTTTGTTGCAGGATGGGTGAATATATGGCTGGAGAATTGTGTGATTCCGGCTTTTTTGAAGGAATAGATTATCTGCTTCCGGTTCCTTTGTTCTCTTCCCGATTGCGTCAGCGAGGATATAACCAAAGTGAGCTTCTGGCGCGGGGGATATCATGTGTAACGGGTATCCCTCTCTGTACAGATGCAGTAGTGCGCTCTCGTAATAATGCGACTCAAACCCACAAAAGCGGTTATGCACGTTGGCAAAATGTAGACCGGCTGTTTTTGCCTACACCCCATGCTGCAAACTTGCATGATAAACATATTTTGCTGGTTGATGATGTTCTTACTACAGGAGCTACGCTGGTAGCTTGTGCCGACGCACTGCTTGGAGTGGAAAATATAAAGATTAGTGTGTTGACTTTGGCATGGGCCCGATGAACAAAATGATTTCTTTAACTAAAAAAGATACACATATATTTCCTAATCACGTAGGATTTACATAATTTTGCACCAACGTTTATCAGATATATTAAGGTTATGAAAGCTTTGGAAAGATTATTTGCAGAAAAATTGCTGAAAGTAAAAGCCGTAAAGATTCAGCCGGCTAACCCGTTTACTTGGGCTTCTGGTTGGAAATCGCCTATTTATTGCGACAACCGCAAGACTTTGTCTTATCCAGCATTACGTAATTTCGTGAAGTTGGAGCTTTGCCGCGTTATTCTTGAAAAGTTTGGTGAGGTAGACGCTATTGCCGGCGTAGCAACAGGAGCTATCGCTCAGGGTGCTTTGGTGGCAGAAGAATTGAACCTCCCGTTTGTATATGTACGTTCAAGTCCAAAAGATCATGGACTCGAAAACTTGATTGAAGGTGAACTTCGTCCGGGTATGAAAGTTGTTGTAGTAGAAGATTTGATTTCTACAGGTGGCAGCAGCTTGAAGGCTGTTGATGCTATTCGTCGTAATGGATGCGATGTTATCGGTATGGTAGCTTCGTTCACTTACGGTTTCGATGTATCAGCAGAAGCATTCAAGAATGCAAAAGTAGAGCTGGTTACATTGACCAACTACAATGCAGTGTTGGATGCAGCTTTGAAGACTGATTATATTGACGAACAGGATATACCGGTTCTTCAGGCTTGGAGAGAAGATCCTGCACACTGGACTGGAAAATAATTGAAATTAAATAATTATACTGAGCACGATTACACGGAGTGCACGGTTTTTGTCAGCAAACCGTGTTTTCTGTGTAATCCGTGCTCTTTTTTTATAAAAGATTATGGTACAATTTGAAAGCACAGTAAAACATATACCTTATAGCCAAGAGCGGGTATATAATAAATTGTCGGATTTAAGCAATCTGGAATCAGTGCGCGACCGTCTGGATATGATGAAAGATAAGTTGGGTGGTAAAATAGAGGACTTGTCTTTGACCGTGATTCATTAACATTAAAAGTACAAGGTATCAATTTGACATTGCGTATCATCGAACGTGAACCGATGAAGTGTGTTAAGTTCGAAGGCGACAAAACTCCTGTTCCATTGAATTTATGGATACAAATACTTCCGGTAACAGAAGCAGAGGCTAAAATTAAAGTAACCATTCGTGCCGAAGTGAATATGTTTATGAAAGCTATGATTTCTAAACCGTTGCAGGAAGGAGTAGAAAGACTGGCGGATATGTTAGCTATGATACCTTATTAAAAAATAGAACTATGGCTCAGAAACTTTGGGAAAAAAGCGTTCAGGTAAATGAGGAAATAGACCGTTTTACCGTAGGAAAAGACCGTGAGCTGGACCTTTATCTGGCTAAGCATGATGTTTTAGGTTCGATGGCTCATATTACTATGCTTGAAAGTATTGGTCTGTTGTCGGCAGATGAGTTGCAGGTTTTATTGGCAGAACTGAAGAATATTTACGCTTCTGCCGAACGTGGCGAGTTTGTCATCGAAGACGGAATAGAAGATGTACATTCACAAGTAGAGCTGATGCTGACTCGTAAGTTGGGAGATGTTGGAAAAAAGATACATAGCGGGCGCTCGCGAAATGATCAGGTACTGGTCGATTTGAAACTCTTTACTCGCGAGCAACTTAAGCAGATTGCTGAGGCTGTGGAAGATTTGTTCCATGTATTGATTTCTCAGAGCAATAAATATAAAGGTGTATTGATGCCGGGGTATACCCATTTGCAGATAGCTATGCCTTCTTCATTTGGCTTGTGGTTTGGTGCTTATGCCGAGAGCCTGGTTGACGACATGATGTTTTTGCAGGCAGCATATAAAATGTGTAACCGCAATCCTTTAGGTTCAGCAGCCGGTTATGGTTCATCTTTCCCGCTCGATCGCGAAATGACGACCCGCCTTTTGGGATTCGATTCAATGAATTATAATGTGGTTTATGCTCAGATGGGACGTGGAAAGATGGAGCGCAATGTGGCATTTGCATTGGCTTCTATCGCCGGAACCATTTCGAAAATGGCTTTTGATGCTTGTATGTTCAGCAGCCAGAACTTTGGCTTTGTGAAGCTCCCCGACGAATGTACCACAGGCTCCAGCATTATGCCTCATAAAAAGAATCCGGATGTATTTGAGTTGACCCGTGCAAAATGTAACAAGTTGCAGTCACTCCCTCAGCAGATTATGATGATAATGAATAATCTTCCTTCCGGATATTTCCGTGATTTGCAAATTATCAAAGAGGTTTTCCTTCCCGCATTCGAAGAATTGAAAGATTGTCTGCGTATGTCTGCTTACATTATGGATAAGATAAAGGTAAATGAGCATATATTGGACGATGATAAATATCTGTATATATTCAGTGTGGAAGAAGTTAACCGTCTGGCAGCAGAAGGTATGCCTTTCCGTGATGCTTATAAGAAGTAGGATTGGATATTGAAGCCGGCAAATTTACTCATAACAAACAGGTGCATCATACCCATGCTGGAAGTATAGGTAATTTATGCAATGATAAAATAGTCGGTTTAATGGAAGAAATATCGAAAGGGTTTAACTTCTCAGCAGTAGAACAAGCTGAAAAAGCCTTTTAGGTCGATAAAATATATTTTTTTGTAAAGAAAACGGGAGAAATGTTTGGAGCTTATTATAAAACTCCCTACATTTGCACCCGTAAACGCGGAAATAGCTCAGTTGGTAGAGCATAACCTTGCCAAGGTTAGGGTCGCGAGTTCGAGTCTCGTTTTCCGCTCTTCTTTGAAAGGCTGCTCGAATGGTGGAATCGGTAGACACGAGGGACTTAAAATCCTTGGCCATTGCGGCTGTGCGGGTTCAAGTCCCGCTTCGAGTACGAAATAAAATCGCAATTATCTGGATAGCAGGTAGTTGCGATTTTTATTTTATATACTTGCACCACATTTGGAATCAACGTAAAAACGGATCAACGTAAAAACCTGAGGGATTCTCAAATTACGCATAAATTTTAGACAGTCTAAATAGAAAGAAAGCTCTATCCTTCACTCCCCTGAATTGTGAGCGAAAGTTCTTTATTTTAGCATTAAAAGACTCTGATGCAGCGTTTGTAGAACGTCTTTCAAAGTAGTTTATAATTTCAAGATAATGTGTTTGTATGGATCTTGCCACTCTTTCAAAGGCAAGGAAGCCTGATTTGTTTATTTCGTCATACCATCTTGTAAGTCTTGTTAATGCAGTATCCTTATGCCTGCACTAGTGATATATCAGTCCGAGTCTCATAGAAAGATAATATGCTTTCTTTATATCAGGATATTCCCTGAACAGGATGGCGGCACGGATACGTTGTGATTTAGTTCATAGGGATTCTTTCTAATAGAGAAGATAGATGTTTCTTACCAGCAGCTGCTTTCTTGGATCCCCATTTTCGAAGACTGGAGCATGATAAGGCTTTTCGCATACCCTGCATATGCCAGGGTATGGATTTCTCATTCAGAGCTTCCCAGCGTGCCTTTACCCTCATTTCCTGAACTGCCTCATAAGCCAGCTTCTGTACATGAAAACGGTCCATCATGCGGTGTGCGTCTGGAAGGCTTTAGCAGGACGGCTGTAACAGTCTTGATATCCGTACCTTTTATGATTGCAATGACACTTCCCGAACGACTCCTTGTCTCCTTGGCTTATCAGGATTATATAAAGCTCACCTTGTGAAAAGCTGACTTCATCAATATCCACATACGGGCCGATATTCTTTCGAAAAGAATCCATTCTTCTGCATGCGGGAGCTGGGACCAGCTCATATAACTGCCCAGATGGTCGCGGTACTGATGTTCAAGAAGTTCACCGTCCACGCCGAAAAGAAATCCCAGAAGCTTGTAGCTTACCGGAAGAGTATCAATATAGTTCTTTAAAAAAGACGCAAATTCATGCGTCATACGGCCACCTTCGGCTACCAGTTTCCAATTACGACTTACATAGCGGTCATCATCCTTTATTATCCATTGGGATGACGGATGTTTAAAAAAACGTCTTTTCGCGAACTGAGAAATCCTGGGCAACTATCGGATTATAAAATCCCTTACCCTCCACTTTCATCTTTGAATATTCGTTTGGTACTTCATTTTTTTTCTTCTTGGTAAATTGCTATTTCCCTAATGTCTCCTTGATATCTGATAAAATTTAATGTTTCTTCAGGAAGAAGGAGAAGATAATCGTTGGCTTCCATATTTTTACTAAGTCTTTCTTCAAATAAAGATGTGATTTTTGGGATTTACCCTTTAGCTCTTATATTGAGTTGCTAATACATTATTGAAACACTTAGTTCATCTGTAAGAGCCCAAAGAATAGATTGTTCATCTGTTGATAAGAATTTAGTTAAGGTATACTCTTTTTCAGTCTGTTATTTTTCGCAGTTGAAAATCAAGGGAAATTGAGATATTTCTTTTTAAGAATAGAGATGTATTGGTTAAAAGATTATGAATTTTGTTACATGGGTAGAGATATGGTAAACATATGTTTAGGAATATTACGTACTTATAACTTAGTTGTGATAGACTTGATAAAGTCAGATGCACATTCTCTCAGAAAATATAAAAATTTTTCGATTCTTTACAATGACTACCAAAAGTACTATTATAAAAGAACAAGTAAAGTAAATATTATGGTTATATCATATTCTTAAGTATTTGTATCAAAAAGTATAAATATATCGATTCTCCATCTTATAAATTTGCATTTTAAGAAATGACTTTAAATAATTTATATTATGAAGAATATTTTTTATAATTTGTTTTTATGTTTTTTTGTCCTATTTGGATATGTGGATAGGATAAATGGGTGTGAATACATTGAGAATTCAGATGATTCTCTTTATTGGGATATTTATCCTGATACTTGGGTCGCGACAGATGCTTTAGGTCGTATGATGCCAGATCATAAAAAGGTTGGTGATGTTAAAAGAGATAAGCAGCGTATTGTTGGTATTTTCTATGTTACTTGGCATTCTGATGCATTGGCTAGTCTTAATATTCCTTATCAAGCAGATGTTTCTAAGGTTTTAAAGAAGGATCCAAAAGCAAGATTGGATGGAAATCATAAGGAATGGACTGCAGGATCCTATCATTGGGGAGAACCGGAGATGGGATATTTTCTTAGTAAAGATGAATATGTTATAAGAAAAGATATGTCAATGTTGGCGGATGCAGGTGTTGATGTATTGATTATGGACGTTACAAATGCTGTAAGATATTGGGATGAGTGGGATGTACTATTTA
>ENA-OQBJ01000310-OQBJ01000310.1-human-gut-metagenome-genome-assembly--contig:-NODE-310-length-26427-cov-2.353042_pt1 | contig 26427 bp, 36 predicted proteins | sample MGYA00242743_ERZ504545 | MGnify/ENA primary metagenome ERZ504545 (study PRJEB26092, sample SAMD00036252) | human gut metagenome | host: Homo sapiens | study: EMG produced TPA metagenomics assembly of...
CAGCGTGCAGCCGGAGAAGAGAATGTTCGGCAGAGGAAGCAATCAGGGATCTGGAAAAGATGCACATTTCTTATCTGAACAGTACGTATGACCCGCAGCTGCTGGAACAATGGAAAAAAAGAAACCGCAAACGGTGTATCCGGCTTCGAAACCGTCGGAAAACGTCTTGGTTACCGGTTTGTAGTGGAAGATGTGGAAATGCTTTCGGAAAATGAGAACCGGATGTGGAAAACGGGGGAAGATTCTTCCGGTCAGATGAGCTTGATGCGGATTACCCTGGAAAACCACGGATTTGCCGGGCTGACGGAAGAAGCCGACTGCTTCCTGGAGATAGAAGAGGAGAACAAAAAGAAGGAAACATATCGGATCCATACCGATGCCAGAACCTGGAACAGTGGAGAAACCACCGTGCTTTGCCAACAAATCAAACTGCCTGCGGTGGCAGAACCAAAAAAAATGTTTCTGGCATTATACCGCAGGCGGGATGGGCGTCCGCTCCTGTTTGCCAATCAGAATGCGGAAAGCGGGCGTGTGTTTCTGGGCACGTATCAGAGCAGCTTTTCCAGCGTCAGTGTTCCGAGCCGGAATCCGTAAGAATCATGGGAAAACGTGTTGGCAGGCTGGATTTCCCGCCAAAGTGACGGATCGGTCATCCGAAAATATACCGTATAGGTTCCCTTTTCCAGTTCACGGAACGGAAGTGAAACCGAAAGCTCTGAGGTATTTTTGGGGAGCCAGAATCTGGAATCCCCGGAAAGTGGGAAGGAGAAAATCCTGCCGTCACCGGAAACCAGGGTGATTTTTACGTCAAGTCTGCGGTAGCCGACGGAAAAGCCGACATTTTCAAGTTCTATGTTCAGCCGGGACTGATGCAGGGTGGTGTTGCGAACCACATAGCGGTAACCCATATGGCGGGCGATATAGTCGTAGCCGGATATACCGTCAAAAACCGAAGCTTCATCGTGGTAAACCGAATTTTTCCATTTATCCAGAACCGCCGGATCATGCTCCGAATTCAGGTAAGAAATATGCATCCGGGAGAGATCCGAAAGGGCATGGTCAAAGTCATTGAAGGGATTGTCGAGAATCACCTCGCCGCCGTTTGGGACGAAATTGCAGAGCCTGTCCTGAAAGTCCAGTTCATCCTCGCGCATCCAGGCAGAGCGGTAAGCATCCGCAGAGGCGGGCGTGTCTCCGTATGTGCCGGTATCATTTGCGGTTCCGAGCATTCCGTCATTGAAAAGCCCGAGGCGGGAGGAAAGTGAGCCGTCAAAAGCAGTTTCTGCGGAAGGCAGTTCTGCCGAGTTCAGAATCTTCCGTCGCTGTACCGGTGTGCGGACGGACAGAAAAATCGAAGGATCGATCACGTCTGCCAGATGCTGCATCAGAATGGAGCAGTCTTCATCGGACAGATGGTCGGAGCCATTCATCTCTCCGCAGTTGCCGACAAAAATACCCTGGATCAGAAAAACACTGTCCGTGTAACGGTTCACAATCGCGGCGGTCTGATCCATGTGGCGCAGAATCTGGTCGAGGCTTTGCGGTTCCGAATCTTTCGCTTTGCCGTCCCAGTCGTACAGAAAGCGCAGAATCATCGAATTTCCGTGTTTCTGCCAGGAGGACAAAATCGTGTCAAGCTGTGCAAGTGCCGGATCGGAAAGATCCTGATCGGCAAACCGGCGCAGATTCAGTTCCAGCATCACAAGTCCGGGTGTCTCTTCGGGATTGGAATCCGGGTCGGGAAGATTGGAGAGTGTATCGTTTCCGAGAACATAGCCGTACATCGAATAAAATCCGATATACGGATTGGACAATTCATCTGCGGATTCCGTACACGCTTCCGGTGTATAACTGACATGATAAAAAGCGCAGATGCAAAGAAAAGCAAACAGGATGAGAAACAACAGGAGCAGAAGCGAGAATAAAATACGGGAAAAAGCTCTTTTTTTCATAAAAATCCTTTCTGATCAGGCAGATATAAACCAGAGCGCGTCTGAAAAATCATTTCCGCAATCTGCAAGCTTTTTTCAGACACGATCCAATGGCAAAAACATTTGTGATCGCCTGGTTTTCTGTAAAAACGGTGCCGTATCATCCCATCATACCATTTCGAAACGGTAAAAACCAGAAAAACAGCAGAAAAAAGTAATGAGAGTACATAACAAAGAAAAGGAGGACATCATGCGGATTAAAAATCTATTTCGAAACAGCTTTTTCAGTATGTTTTCGCAGTTTGCACTCCTGATTCTTGGATTTTTCAGCCAGCGGGCGATGAATCTGTATATGGGTGCGGAACTTGTCGGCATGAACGGAGTCATTTCCAATGTTATTAACATCCTGTCCGTGACAGAGCTCGGCATTTCGACAGCCATTGTTTATCATCTGTACGGAGCACTTGCAAGGAAGGATGAGCATGAGATTGCATCGCTGATGAACCTGTACCGGAAGGCGTACCGTATTTTTGCGGTGATTGTATTCACGGCAGGAATGCTGCTGCTTCCGCTGATTCATCTGTTTATGAAAACAACAGCTACTCCCTGACGTATATTCGGATCTTGTACGCTATGTGGCTGATTCGTACGGTACTTTCCTATCTGCTCACCGATCGAAAATCGCTCTTAATTGCGGATCAGAAGGAATACATTGCGAGTATCGCCGGCCTGATTTTAAATGTTGTAAGCTATCTGGCGATTATTCTTCTTGTGACATATCAGCAGAATTATCTTCTGGCACTTGACATTGGAATTGTGACAGAGGTGATGCTGAACATCTGGATTAACTGGTATGTGGAACGGAAATATCCGTTTCTTCATCAGCTGCGGAAAGAAAAAGGTTCCGCTTTCTTTAAGGAGCTGATCTTAAAGGATCTGAAAAACGTGTTTATCTCCAGGGTTTCGGACAAAATGCTGAACTGTACCGATAACCTGATTATCTCCGGGTTCATCGGCGTCGGCACAGTAGGACGGTATGCGAACTACAGCATGATTACGCAGGCGATTATCAATATTCTTACGATTCTGGCCAACACGATTCAGCCGACCATCGGGGATTACTTTACCGAAAAGAATTATCGGCGGAACTATGAAATTCTGCGGCAGCTGACCTTTGTGTTCTTCTGTATTTCTTCCGTCGTGGCAGCCGGACTTTTTTCACTGATTACTCCGTTTATCTGCGATATCTGGCTGAGTTCCGCGTATGAGCTTGGATGGGGAACAGCAGTGCTTTGTATTGTGGTGCTGCTGATCAAAATCATGGGACTGCCGCTCAGTCTTATGATGGGGGTAACAGGACTGTTTGAAAAAGAAAAAAATGCAGGCGCATCAAGTGCGGTTCTGAATCTGGTCGTATCGCTTGCTCTTGTAAGACATATGGCATGACAGGAGTCCTTCTTGGAACCTTACTTTCCTATCTGCTGCAGATCTGCTATCGATACGTTATTTTTTTCCGGGATTTTCTGGAAATGAAAGAAGAAGCGATACGTTATGCGAGGGATCTGGGCGAATACACCGCGGTGATGATCCTGGAAGTCGCAGTGACGCGAAGGATCATACCGCTGATCTATGGAAACGGTGGAATGACGCCATTTATCTTCTGTTTTGTCCTCTGTATTCTGGTGCCGCTGGCACTAAATGGTGTGTTCTTTGGAAGAGGCTGGAGACTCCAGAGTATTGTGAAAATGGTGCGGGGAATGAAAAGAAGCGGAAGCAGATGATTTTTTGCGGCAGCCTGTCATTTGCAGGCTTACCGCCCGGAAGAAATTTTGCGAAAAAGTGCCATGATACGCCAGAAAAACGGGCGGATGGGGCGCAGGAACAGCCAGAGAGAGGAAAGCATGCGGTAGACCGGATGAGAGACAGAAAACGATTTCCCGTTGCGCACAACACCTGTCAGCTTCCCACGGATCTGATCCGGGCGGAGCGGCCCTTCGATTTCGGTCTGATTGTCCCCGACCAGATAAAAGCCATCCGAAGTAATGCGGCAGATCCGGTGAAGCACAAGAATGCTCTGTTCACGGCGGTAAAGAATGACATCGCCGCGGCGGAGAAGATGAATCGGATACGCCTCAATGACGGCCTCATCCGTCCGGGATGAAAAAGCGGATACATGCTGTAGCCCTGCGGCTTCAGCCGGATCGCGGAGCCGTCTTTTAAGAGCTGTTCAATGTCGTAGGTATACATATGGAACTCCGTTCTGAAAAAAAGATAGATTTATTATAGCATCTCTTTTTCCGGAGCGAAAAGACAGAAAGGAACAAAAAATGAGAATCAGAAGACAGGAAGGATATCTGCTGCAGAAAATCGGAAAAACCGTTTATCTTTTGCCCTATGGACAGAAAATTGCAGACCAGAAGCGTGGAATGGAACTGAATGAAACGGCTCTGAGGTTATGGGAGATGCTGGAACAGCCGCAGACGGTGGAAGCACTGACAGACAAGATGGCCGCATATTATGAGATCCCAAAAGAGGAGCAGGGAGAACTGGCGAAGGATATAGAGGCATTTGTACAGGAACTGCTTGTATTTGGCGCTGTGCGCCGGGAACTGGGCTGTCCGAAGGGAAGCTGTGAGGGGCGGCTGCATATTGCGGGAATAAAAATCGAAGTCTATGGAGAAAAAGGATGCATTCCGAAGCAGTTTTGATGCATTTCGCATGACAGATGGTGGAAATCCGGAGAAAGCAATCCCGGATCTTATCCTGGAACTGGCAGAACGTCTGCCAGGGAGCCGTCAGAACGGAACCATTCTGATCCGCAACAGGATCTGACGGTTGCCATCTGGGAGGAGGGCTATGTTTTCCGGTTCGATACACTGAAGAATATTTACGAAATCTGGATGAAAGAAGACGGCAGTTATGCGCGGATTTATTATCGCTGCCCTATCAACGAGGAAGAGCAGGATTCCCTCTTCCTTGCAATCCGCCCGGTATTTCTGTTTCTGGCGCAGCGAAGGGGAATGTTTGCACTGCATTCGGCATCCCTTTTGTATCTTGAAAAAGCCTGGCTGTTTTCCGGTCCGTCGGGGATGGGAAAATCAACCCACACGGCACTCTGGAAAAAATTGTTTGCGACACCGTTTCTGAACGGGGATCTGAACCTGATCGGAAAAGAGGGAGAGAAATTCGTTGTCTATGGCATCCCGTGGTGCGGAACATCAAAAATCTTTACGACGGAGAAAAAAGAGCTGGGTGGAATTGTACTGTTGGAAAAGGCGCCGTCGGAAGAACTGGTTTCTCTGACAGAAGAACAGAAAACGCTCCGCGTGATGCAGCGCATGATTTCCCCACCCTGGACCGCAGAGCTGATGGTAAAAAATTTAAAATTCGCAGAAGCGGTTGCAAAGGAAAAGCCAGTTTACTTCCTGCGATGCACAAAGAATGACACAGCGGCGGAAACGATACGGCGGCAGATCGAGGAGGATGAAAAAAGGCAGAAAGCAGGATCGGACGATTGTATGAAAAATATGAAAAAAAGGATTCCAAAGGAACAGGCGCAGGAGGATGAATCATGAAGGAGCTTCGGCAGAAGATAGGGAAATACCTTCAGGCAGAAATGCTGCAGAAGATGTGGAAGGAATTTCGCTGGATTTTTCAGTACGCCAGAAGGTACTGGAAAGCCATGCTTTTTTATACGGCGCTTGGCATTTTCGGAACCGGTGTTTCACTGGCATCGAGTGTGATCTCAAAGGATCTTGTCGATATCATCACAGGCCACCAGACAGGAAAGCTGATTCAGACCTTTGCGCTGATGATAGGATTTTCCTTTGGAAATACCCTGATTTCCCAGGCGACCAGTTATGCCTCGACGATGATTCATCTGAAAGTAGACCGGGAAATCCAGAATGATATTTTTGAAAAAATTCTGGTGACGGACTGGGAATCTCTAACCACGTATCATACGGGCGATCTGGTTACGCGCTGGAGCTCGGATGCATCGAATATTTCCGGCGGTATCCTGAACTGGCTGCCGAATCTTGTGATTTATACGGTAAAATTTATCAGTGCACTGGCAGTTGTTGTTCATTACGATCCGACATTTGCGGTCTTTGCACTGCTCGGAATCCCGTTCAGCGCCCTGCTGTCACGTCCGCTGCTGCGGCGTATGACAAACAACAATCAGCGGAGCGCACAGATGAGCGCGAAGCTGTACGGCTTCAACCAGGAGGCATTTTCCAATATTCAGACGATTAAGGCATTTGATATGATCCGTTTTTATGTAAATCGTTTGAAAAATCTGCAGCAGGACTATATCAAAATGCGGCTCGATTTCCAGAAAATGTCCATTGCAACATCACTTCTGATGACGCTGATCAGCTACGTTGTTTCCTACAGCTGCTATGGCTGGGGAATTTACCGTGTCTGGAGCGGGGCAATTTCCTATGGAACGATGACCATGTTTCTGTCCCTTTCCGGTACGCTGACCGGTGCGGTCAACTCTTTGGTGAGTCTTGTGCCGTCGGCGATATCACTCGGCATTTCAGCCGGCCGTCTGATGGATATCGTAGAGATGCCGCAGGAGGATTACAGTGCGGATGGCGAAGTAGAACGGTTTGCGGAGAAATATCAGTCGGGAGGCATCGGACTTAAGATGCAGGATCTTTGCTATACGTATCACACAGGGACGGAAGTGTTTTCGAATGCTTCGATGGAAGCGTGGCCGCATGAGATTATTGCACTGGTTGGCCCATCGGGAGGGGGAAAAACAACCATGCTCCGCCTGATTTTGTCCCTGCTGCGTGCGCAGGAGGGGGAAGCCTGGATCGGTGCAGGAGAGGAACCATTGCAGAGGCTTGCCCTGTCGCCGTCTACGCGAAAGCTGTTTTCCTACGTGCCGCAGGGAAACACGATGTTTTCGGGAACAATAGCGGAAAATATGCGGAATGTGAAGCCGGAAGCTACAGACGAGGAGATCATAGAAGCATTAAAACTGGCATGTGCCTGGGATTTTGTGGAAAAACTGCCAGACGGTATTGAGAGTATGGTGAAAGAACGCGGCGGTGGATTTTCAGAAGGGCAGGCACAGCGGCTTTCGATTGCGCGCGCACTGCTTCGGAAATCACCGATTTTGCTGCTGGATGAGGCAACCTCAGCACTTGATGTGGCGACAGAGCGGAAGGTGCTGAACAATATTATGACGGATACGTATCCGCGAACCTGCATTGTAACGACACATCGGCCTACGGTACTCGGGATCTGTACGAGAGTGTATGCGATTCGGGATAAGAAGTGCGAAGTGGTGGGTGAAACGGAGATCGCGGAGATGGAGAAGGATTTTTAAAGATAAAAAAAGAAAAAGTAATGGGGACGCACCTCATTGCTTTTTCTTTTGATAACTTGCTGAAGATGAATCGGTAATTTTAGCACTAACAACCGCAAGACCTGGCTCTGAACAGTTATCAAAGTTTTTAGAGCAGGTTTGCTTTTTAGCTTACCGAGTAGGTGAAGCCGGTCATCTTCAGATCGTCGATGCTGGTTCCGTGATTTAAATGGATACCAATCGTCAGCGGATTTGATGCTGTGCTGGCAAAGGTTAAACGTAGCAGTCTTTCCGGAGCAGGATGTCTGTACAGATGCATCATCCGTTTCCGCCTGATCAACCGTGTCGTTGAACGTAATGTTCAATGTGATCGTTCCGTTAATACCTGACCAGTCTGCCATTGCAAGACCTTTACCCGCCATTTGTGCCCCAGCGATCCCACACGCCGTGGTAAGTAACATTCAGAGTTCCTTGGCCGCTTGCCGCATAAACGCCTTCTGCCATTCCGGTGTCGATAGAGACAACAGGTTTTTATAAGTTTTAGTCATAGGTCAGTAATTTCCTTTCTTGTGAAAATTCTTTTTATTACAAAATTATTATAGAAATAAAATCACACACATGTCAATAGATCTGAGGTAAAAAATTACAAATTTTAATTAAAATACATGTTGCTTTATAATCTGTCACGTGAACGAACAGAAAACAGTTTTTTATTTCTCAAACTGTGATTTTTCCGGAAACAGGATAGAAAATGCATGGTTTAATTCCTGTTTTACTTTTTCATATGGGATTTCAAAGTTGCTGTCGTTGATACAAATACATTTTGACTTCTGTTTCGTAATCGTCTTTACCAGCTCCGGGTTTTCCGGCTGCAGATTAAAGTATCGGCAGAATTTATGAATATTCTTCGGAACAAAATTTCCGCTCAGCTTCTGATATTCCCGCAGAACATACTGGCTGATATCTTCTTTATGACGGAAAGGATGGCAACAGACATGATGCAAAAGCTCTTCTTCGTTTTTCCAGAAGAAACGGTAGGACTCTTTTTTTAGCGGGGATGGTCCGTGTACGGTATAAAATCCGGTAAACCGCGAAATGCCATTTCCAGAAGATTGTATCCGAAATACATCAACGGATAGCCGGGATGAAAATATGCGCCCGGCTGTTTCTTCATATTTTCCCGTTTATCGAAATATTTGGCGAGAACCATCGCATTGTTCAGATAGACATACGGCATAATCTGGTCATCTGCATTTGCAACATCTGGCTGAAGCGCAAGCATGTCAACAGGTCTTTCGTCTCTAAAAAAATCTTCCGGAGAAACTTTTTTTATGAGAAACATATCATCATTGAAATAAACAAAATTTTCTGTCAGCCATTCAATGCGATGAAAATTCCACTCAATCGGATGGGAACTAAAGGTAGGAAGAAATTCCGCAGGAATAAAATCCTCGTGCCGCACAATATGCAGTTTGGGATGCTCTTCCTTTAACCATTTCGGCAGATGCCCATAGGTTATAAAATGAATTTGGTTGACCCATGGTGCAAATGTTTCAACACCACGGAACCAGTATTTCAAAATATCCCAGTCGCGATATCTTGCGGTACTGTTATCCAGAGATTCATCCACAAAGATTCCCTGCTTTCTTAAGGTTTCCTGCCGCTGCATGTCCCAGACAGGATCTGACCCGTCTACCCATGTAATCACAAAATCAATTTTAGGAGTTTTCATTTGCTGTGATCCTTTCGTACAGTGTTATGTGTGGCTTGTTTGTATTATATTAAAAAATTACAAAAACTGATATTTGTATAATTTTATCACAACATGTACTGGCGTACAATGAAAGAGTGGTGAAAGAAGGTTGACGTTCTGTATATTATCCAATGCGTCGTAAAACCGCTTGCTTTAGCTATGGGGATATAAGACGCGTCCATCGAATTTACGCAAGTAATTGAGATGGACAAAATAGTGTTGTATTAAATGAAAAAAATATAGTATAATACAAACATGAATACAACATATAAATCAAACAACAATGTCGTCTATTCATGCAAATACCATGTAGTATGGTGTCCTAAATATAGACGAAAAGTATTAACCAATGGTGTAGATACCAGGTTGAAGGAACTGCTCACAGAGTATGCTGCAAATCTTTCTGTAGAGATTCTGGAAATGGAAATCATGCCGGATCATGTTCGTATGCTGCTGGAAGTAGACCCTCAGTTTGGTATTCACAAAGCCGTAAAATCTTTTAAAGGCTATACTTCCAGAATTTAAGACAGGAATTTCCATATCTTAAAACTAAGATGCCGACGCTTTGGACAAACAGCTATTTTGTATCTACGTTGGCGGTGCCCCTCTGGAAGCAGTAAAACAGTATATCGAAAACCAGAAAACATCGCAGAGACAAAAGGATAAGATGGGCTAATGCAAAAAGGGATCAAATTCAGGATCTACCGAACAGAGAACAGAAAAACTTCATCCACCAGACGCTGGGATGCTGCCGGCTGATCTACAACCGGGGACTTGCCATGCGCAAGGAAAGCTATGAAGAAGGGAAGAAGATTGGATATACCCAGACTTCCGCCATGCTGACCGAACTGAAAAGACAGGAGGAGTTTGCTTTTTTGAAAGCAGCAGATTCCATTGCCTTACAGCAGTCTCTGCGGGATCTCGACCGGAGCTTTGTGAATTTCTTTCAAAAACGTGCTTCCTATCCAACCTTCAAGAGCAAACATAACCGGTTCCAGTCATACAGAACGGTCAATCAAAAAGATAATATCCGTATTGTGGGAAGATATATCAAACTTCCGAAACTTGGATTTGTCAAAATACGCCAGTCGATGGAAGTGGGAAAAATTAATCACGTAACCATTGAGTACACACGGCCGGAAAATATTTTGCAGTCTTAAATATTGATTTCGAACCGGAACCACGCCCAAATGCTGGAGGAACGATTGGAATTGATGTCGGAATCAAAGCATTCTATTCTGACAGCAATGGAAATACGGTATCAAATCCCAGATATCTGAACGCTCCATGCGAAACTCATAAGAGAACAGCGAAGACTTTCCCGGAAGCAGAAAGATTCCCATAACCGCGGGAAGCAGCGGCTCAGGGTGGCCAGAGTGCATGAGAAAATAGCCAATCAGCGGAATGATTTCCTGCAGAAACAGTCAACGATGCTGGTGCGCGAAAACCAAACCATCTGTATCGAGGATCTGAACGTGAAGGGAATGATCCGGAACCATAAACTGGCAAATCCATAGCAAGTGTTTCCTGGGCAAAGTTTTTCGAAATGCTGGAATATAAAGCCAGCTGGTATGGAAATGAACTTCACAGAGTACCAACGATGTATCCGAGCAGTCAGACCTGCAGCTCTTGCGGCTACAGAAATCCACGGATAAAAAATCTGAGCATTCGTATCTGGGAGTGCCCGAAATGCCATGCAGTTCATGACCGGGATACGAATGCAAGCATTAATATTCTGAAAAAAGCACTGCAGATGCAGTCTGCATAAAGATGAAAAGCTGTACCGTAGGGCATACGGGAACAGGATAAACATAGCTTGTGGACACTGTGTAAGACATTGCAGTACCGTAAGGTATTCGTCAATGCAGTAGTGGAAGAAACAAGAATCCCCTGCTTTAGCTGTGGGGAGTGTCAAGGTGACCTGATGCTGTTTCACCTGGTGATTTGGTGCAATGTATCTGGCGAAGGAAGAGATGACATATGAAGGAAAAATGTTCTGTGGTCAGAAAGCTGCTGAAACAGTATGGGTCAGATCCGTTTGTTCGAAAAACCCTGACGATACGGAATTGCCTGCATTACGGAGTTCAAATCAAATCGGTATTCTGGAAACTATTAAGCTTCACCCTCGTATTATTTTTACGTATTCACGCATATGGTTTTTTGTCAGCTATCCTCGTTTTCATGTCCCGGCTTGGAATTGACAGTCTGTAGACGATTCCTGACAAATCTTTCTTTTTTCTGAATGTTTTTAACTTTGCTTGTTATTTTTTCATCATTATAGTATGATGAATACAACAGCCAATTTTTTTCAGAAAGGGGGAAAAACGCATGGGTATTACAGCTTACCTGCCGGTTTACTGGCTGATCGCACTCGTCGTTTTTTTAGTGATTGAGGCAGCAACACTTGGTCTTGCGACGATCTGGTTTGCAGGTGGGGCGCTTGTTGCTTTGATCGCTGCCATGTGCGGAGCCGGGATTGTGATTCAGATTGTACTGTTTCTTGTTGTATCGCTGGTACTTCTGTTTTTTACACGTCCGCTCGCCGTTCGCTTTCTGAATAAGGATACACTGAAGACGAACGTGGACCGTGTGGTTGGCATGGAAGGAGTCGTGACGGAAGAAATCTCCAATCTTGCGGGAACCGGAAAGGTTTCGCTTGGAGGAAACATGTGGACTGCGCGTACAGAGAACGAAGGAGGTACGATTCCCGTGGATGCAGTCGTTACGGTGCTCCGTGTGGAAGGCGTCAAGCTGATTGTAAAGGTCAAAGAAAAAGAAGGAGGAAATGAAACATGAGTGGTGGAGGAGTTGCAGGAATTTTATTGATTTTGCTTCTTGTGGTTGCATTGTTTATCGCAGCATCGTGTGTGAAAATTGTACCGCAGGCCAGTGCTTACGTGGTAGAGAGCCTTGGAAAATACAAGGACACCTGGGCAACCGGTCTTCATTTCAAGGTTCCGTTTATCGAGCGTGTAGCGATTCGCGTGAATCTGAAAGAGCAGGTGGTGGATTTCCCGCCGCAGCCGGTTATCACAAAAGATAATGTTACGATGCAGATTGATACCGTTGTATTCTTCCAGATTACCGATCCGAAGCTGTTCGCTTACGGCGTTGTCAATCCGCTGATGGCGATTGAAAATCTGACCGCAACAACACTTCGAAACATCATCGGAGATCTGGAGCTCGATGAAACGCTGACATCCCGTGAGATCATCAACACAAAGATGCAGGCTGCGCTTGATATCGCGACCGATCCGTGGGGTATTAAAGTAAACCGTGTCGAGCTGAAAAACATTATGCCTCCGGCAGCCATCCAGGAAGCAATGGAGAAACAGATGAAGGCAGAGCGTGAACGCCGTGAAGCAATCCTGATTGCCGAAGGAGAGAAAAAATCGACCATCCTTGTTGCCGAAGGTAAAAAACAGTCGGCCATCCTCGATGCAGAGGCTGAAAAACAGGCGGCGATTCTTCGTGCAGAGGCAGAAAAAGAGAAACGAATCCGTGAGGCAGAAGCCAGGCAGAGGCAATCCTCAAAGTACAGCAGGCAAATGCCGATGGTATCCGCGCGATCAAAGAAGCCGGTGCGGACGATGCCGTTCTTACCTTAAAGAGCCTTGAGGCACTTGGCGTTCTGGCAAATGGAAAGGCAACAAAGATTGTTGTTCCGTCCGATCTGCAGGGACTGGCAAGTCTGGCCACCACATTCAAAGGTATTGTGGAGGAACAGAAAGTGCCGGCAGGAAAAGAAGTGCAGAAGTAAAATAGAGATAAATCGATAAGAAAAAGAGAATTCTCCCACAGAAAGCGTGATGCCGGATGTGGGAGATTTTTCATGGACAGCGAACAAAAGTCCGCAGTTACAAGAGCCCCCGGTGACAGCCGTGATAACGGGAAAAATGGAAAGAGAGTGTTTTTAAAGTGCATAAAAATGCATATTATATGAATATTATAAAGAAAATACGCAAAAATATACATTTTCCTCTTGACAGATGAACAGGTCTGTTTCATAATAGAGACTATTCAAGGAAACCAAGGGGCAAAAAAAACTTTTGACCCAACATCACAGTATAGGAAATAATAAAATACACCATATGCAGATATAAGGAGGAACAAACCATGGATTTAAAAGGACGCGATTTTCTGACATTGAAGGATTTTACACCGGAAGAGATTGCCTATCTGCTGGACCTGTCCGCAGAGCTGAAGGAGAAGAAAAAGAAAGGCATTCCGGTGGATACCCTGCGTGGTAAAAACGTTGCACTGATTTTTGAGAAAACCAGCACCAGAACACGCTGTTCCTTCGAGGTAGCTGCACACGATCTCGGTATGGGGACAACGTATCTGGATCCGACCGGTTCCCAGATCGGCAAAAAAGAGAGCATTAAAGATACAGCCCGCGTTCTTGCCGGTATGTATGAGGGAATTGAGTACCGTGGATTTGGTCAGGAAATTGTAGAAGAGCTGGCAAAATATTCGAAAGTTCCGGTATGGAACGGACTGACGAATGAGTATCATCCGACACAGATGCTCGCCGACATGCTGACGATCCAGGAAGAGTTCGGCCATTTAAAAGGTATCAAATTCGTTTATATGGGCGATGCCCGTTACAACATGGGAAATTCCCTGATGATTGCATCTGCAAAGATGGGAATGGATTTTGTGGCCTGTGCACCGAAGAAATACTTCCCGAACGCAGAGCTTGTGGCTCAGTGTGAGAGTATGCAAAGGAGAGCGGTGCAACCATCACCCTCACCGAGGACGTAAAAGAGGGAACAAAAGATGCCGATGTTATCTACACCGATGTCTGGGTATCTATGGGTGAGCCGGACAGCGTATGGAGGAGAGAATCCACGATCTGACTCCGTACCGTGTCACAAAAGAAGCAATGGCAAATGCAAAAGATACCGCCGTATTCCTGCACTGCCTGCCGTCCTTCCACGATCTGAAAACAAAGATCGGAAAAGAGATCCACGACCGCTACGGCCTGAACGAGATGGAAGTAACCGATGAGGTGTTTGAATCTGCGCAGTCGAGAGTATTCGAAGAAGCAGAGAACCGTATGCATACGATCAAAGCAGTTATGGCAGCGACCCTCGGAGCATAAAGTTTTGGGTGGAAAAACCGGAATAGACTGTGTATAATAGAATAACGAAGAAACACGCACAGCAGCGCTGCGGAAAACTCTTCCGCAGCGCTGCTGTTGAATTTACGAAACGAAGAAAGCGTGCTTCTTATGTGAGAAAGCGACACAGGGAGTGTGAAGATACGATATGCTGGAAAATAAGAGAGCCGAGACGCTGCGTCTTCTGCGGGAATCCGGGAAAAATGTTTCCGGACAGGAGCTGTGTGAACATTTTGGGATTTCCCGCACCGCAGTATGGAAAATGATGAATCAGTTGAAAGAAGAAGGATACGAAATTGAGGCCGTTCAGAATAAGGGATACCGTCTGTTAAATGAGCCGGATCTCGTAACGAAGGATGAGCTGGAAAGCCGCACGCATACGAAATATGTCGGACAGACGGTTTATTACAGCCGCGAGGTGGATTCGACAAACACGTGGGCGAAGCGGCTGGCGGAAGAGGGTGCGCCGAACGGCACCCTGACAACAGCCGAGACGCAGACTGCCGGAAAAGGCCGCCGCGCAGAGTCTGGAAATCGCCGGAGGGAACCTCTGTTTCGATGTCGATTCTGCTGTACCCGGATCTTGAGCCGGCCAAAGCACCGATGCTGACGATTGTAATGGGACTTGCTGTAGTGCAGGGTGTGCAAAGAGCGCTCGGTGTCGATACGAAAATCAAATGGCCGAATGACGCGGTACTGAATGGGAAAAAGCTCTGTGGGATCCTGACAGAGATGAGTGCACAGATCGATTACATCAATTATGTTGTCATCGGAACCGGAATCAATGTCAATCAGATGGAATTTCCGGAAGAAATCGCGGAGATTGCGACCTCACTGGCGATAGAAATGGGTCATCCCGTCAACCGGGCGAAAGTGGTCGCAGCAGTGCTGGAGGCATTTGAGGAGGACTATGAAAAATTCCTGGAAGCAGGGGATCTCTCCGGGCTGAAGGAAGCATATGAGGCTGTGCTTGCAAACAAAGACCAGCCGGTGCGTGTACTCGATCCGAAGGAACCGTTCGAGGGCGTTGCACTTGGCATCACGCCGACCGGTGAGCTGCGCGTGCAAAAAGAGGACGGAACGATCACTGAGGTGCATTCCGGCGAGGTTTCGGTGCGAGGCTTATACAGCTACGTATAGAGAGACCGGAAAAGGAAGAGAAAGGAAAAATTATGTATTCAGATAATGAAAAAGTAGTGCTCTGCGGAGCAAGTGCATATGAACAGAAATATTATTTTAACCAGGATTTTGCATCCCTGCCACAGTCTGTGCAGGATGAGCTTCATATTATGTGTGTTATGTTTACGGTGGAAATCGGCGGTTATTTTTACCATGTGGTTTGACAGCGACGGAAGTCTGCAGTTTGAGACAGAGGCCGTAGACGCAGATGCGATGTATGACGAGATCGGCGGCGCGCTTCGGATTAAGCAGTATCAGGAAGAAAAAAAGGAGCTGCTGGAATCCCTGGAGCTGTATTATCGTGTCTTCTTCCTCGGTGAGGAGGTGCCGGAGGAGCGCTGATGGAAGAGGACGGAGAGAAGCCGAATGGAAAATAAAAAACGTACACTGCAAAAGATGCCGCCACTGAAAATCGGAAACGTGGAGATGCCAAACCCACTCGTGCTTGCACCGATGGCGGGGGTGACGGATCTGCCGTTTCGTGTTCTGTGCAAGGAGCAGGGCGCGGGCCTGATCTGTATGGAAATGGTGAGCGCGAAGGCAATTTTATATAAGAATAAAAATACCGAGGATCTGATGACGATCGATCCGGGTGAGCATCCGGTGTCCCTGCAGCTTTTCGGCAGTGATCCGGAGATTTTGGGGCAGATTGCCGCTCAGATCGAAGAAAGGCCGTTTGATATTCTGGATTTTAACATGGGCTGTCCGGTGCCAAAGGTTGTCAATAACGGCGAAGGCTCGGCCCTTATGAAGGATCCGCATCTGGTGAGGGAAATCGTGACAAGCATGGTAAAGGCAGTGAAAAAGCCTGTAACCGTAAAGATTCGAAAGGGCTTTAACGAAGAATCGGCGAATGCTGTGGAAATTGCGAAGATCCTCGAGGACTGCGGAGTGGCCGCAATTGCGGTTCATGGAAGAACGAGAGCGCAGTTTTATTCCGGAAAAGCAGACTGGGATATCATCCGCCGGGTAAAAGAGGCAGTATCGATTCCGGTTATCGGAAACGGCGATGTGACAGATGCGGCAAGTGCCGAGGCACTGGTGGAGCAGACCGGCTGTGACGGAATCATGATCGGACGCGGCGCGGAAGGAAATCCGTGGATTTTTAAACAGATTCTTCATTATATGGAAACAGGCGAAACGCTTGCAAGGCCGACCCAGCATGAGGTAAAAGAAATGATGCTCCGCCATGCACGGATGCAGGTGGAATACAAAGGCGGCGCGATCGGCATCCGCGAGATGCGCAAGCATGTTGCATGGTATACGGCAGGCTTTCCGCATTCGGCAAAGCTGCGCGCGGCGATCAATCAGGTGGAGAGCCTGCAGGCGCTGGAACAGATGCTGAATGAGTGGGAACGAGGATAAAAACAAGTCAAAAAAGTACCTATGATATGCCAATATTGATATATCATGGGTGCTTTTTTATGCTATACTGATAAACAGAGGTATTGGGACAAAAAACACAAAAGAGGGAGTGTATGACTATGAAGGAACTTTTCGCACCGTCCGACATGACGGTGGGAAAGCCGTGGGAAAAGATTGTAGCTTTTACAATCCCTATGCTGATCGGCAACATTGCCCAGCAGCTCTACAACACGGTTGACAGTATTGTAATCGGAAAATATGTCGGGGACAACGCGCTTGCGGCAGTTGGAAGCGCCAGCCCGATCTTAAACCTGCTTCTGGTTCTGTTCGTCGGAATTTCTGTCGGCGCCGGCGTCATGGTGTCGCAGTATTTTGGAGCAAGACAAAGAAAAGAGCTTTCGATGACGATCGGAAACTGCGTCACGCTGACAGCAATTTCTTCCATCATTATTATGATTCTGGGAGCCGTCCTCTCAAGACCGCTGCTGGAAATGCTGAAAACACCGGATTCTATCATCGACTGGTGTACCTCGTATCTGGTGATCCTGATGGTGGGCTGTGCCGGCAGTGCGTACTATAACATTCTATGTGGTATCCTTCGCGGACTCGGCGATTCGATTTCGGCGCTGATTTATCTGCTGGTGGCAACGGTCATCAACATTGTATTGGATATTGTATTCGTTTCCCAGTTCCACATGGCGTTGCCGGAGTTGCATACGCGACCGTGATTGCGCAGGCAATTTCTGCAGTACTCTGCATGTGGCGTCTGATGCGTATGACCGACATTTTTGATTTCAGACCCAAATACCTGAAAATGAAAAAACAGTATTCGATGGAAATTATCCGCCTTGGTCTGCCGTCCGGTATTACCCAGGCGATCTTCTCCATGGCGATGGTTATCGTACAGTCGCTGACCAACAGCTTCGGTGAAATGGTTATCGCCGCGAATGTTATCATCATGCGTGTCGATGGCTTTGCAATGATGCCGAACTTTTCGTTTGGTACCGCGATGACAACGTATGCCGGTCAGAATGTCGGTGCACGCCGTATGGACCGCGTAGAGCAGGGCGCAAAACAGGGAACACTGATTGCAGTCGGAACCTCAACGACCATTACCCTTTTAATTGTTATTTTCGGCCATCATCTGATGGGAATCTTTACGAATACCACAGAGCTCGTAACATTAAGTGCCAATATGATGAAGATCCTTGCGGTCGGCTATATTGCCATGGCAATAACACAGTCGCTTTCCGGCGTCATGCGTGGAGCAGGCGATACGATGACCCCGATGTGGATTTCGATGGTTGTTACCGTTGTAATCCGTGTGCCGCTGGCATACGGTCTGGCCTTTCTGACCAGAACGCCGGAGCTGCCAAACGGACGATATCAGGTACTCTGGATTTCCATGCTGGTAAGCTGGTGCATGGGTGCGCTTCTGACGCTGATTTTCTATAAAAAAGGAAATTGGAAAAAGAAAGCACTGACAGGAAGCTCATCCGAAAAATAAAGGAAAAATAAGAGAAAGATGCAGGAAGGATTTGTGAAAAAGAAAATCTTTCCTGCGTTTCTTTTTTTCTTGACATTCCGTGGGCAATCCTTTATACTACTTTAATTGTTAGGATAGGCGGAGTCTATCCTTATTTCAACCGGGAATACTGAAAATACAGCGCATTTCCGGAGAGTTTACAGAATAAAATCAGATATGACTGGATACAGAAACGATAGAAAGGGTGTATAAAATGGAACAGAAAAAAACGATTCTTACCTATGCCGGCCTGAAAAAACTGGAGGACGAGCTTCATGATCTCAAAGTAAACAAACGTAGAGAAATTGCCGGTAAAATCAAAGAAGCAAGAGAGCAGGGAGACCTTTCCGAGAACGCCGAGTACGATGCAGCAAAAGATGAGCAGCGTGATATCGAGGCAAGAATTGAAGAGATCGAAAAAATCCTGAAAAACGCAGAGGTTGTTGTTGAGGACGAAGTAGATTCTGATAAGATCAATATCGGATGTAAAGTAGACGTACTGGATCTGGAGTATGACGAGGAAATCGAGTTCCAGATCGTTGGTTCCACCGAGGCAAATAGCCTGGAAGGAAAAATTTCCAACGAGTCTCCGGTAGGAAAAGCTCTGATCGGCGCGCACAAGGATGATATTGTCGATGTAGAAACACCGGCCGGAATTATGCAGTACAAAGTACTTTCTATCCAGAGAAATATCTAAAAAATACAAAGAAAAGGGAGTGAAGAGATTGGCACAGCAGACACAGGAACAGGACATTAACCACTTACTGAAGGTTCGCCGCGAGAAACTTGCAGAGCTGCAGCAGAACGGAAGAGACCCGTTCCAGATTACAAAGTTCGATCAGACACATCATTCGCTTGAGGTGAAAGGTCTTTACGAGGCACATGAGACTGAGCTGTTAAAAGACCGCCAGGAGCCGAACGTAGAGGGAATGGATGAGGAGCAGGCGAAAGAAGCGCTTAAAAAGGATTACGAAGAGAGAAGAAATATCATGGACGCAAGTCCGATCCATGTGCAATTGCAGGACGTATGATGTTTAAGAGAGTCATGGGCAAGGCTTCTTTCTGCAATATCCAGGATTTACAGGGAAGCATCCAGGTATACGTTGCAAGAGATGCGATCGGAACAGAGTCTTACGCTGATTTTAAAAAATCGGATATCGGTGATATCTTCGGACTGGAAGGTTTTGCATTCAGAACAAGAACAGGTGAGATTTCTATCCATGCAGAGAAGGTGACACTCCTCTCCAAGAGCTTACAGATCCTCCCGGAGAAGTTCCACGGTCTGACAGATGTAGATGCACGTTACCGTCAGAGATATGTAGACTGATCATGAATACAGAGTCTAAAGATACCTTTATCAAGCGTTCCAAGATTCTCAGTGCGATCCGCAAGTATTTAAGCGGAGAAGGATTCATGGAAGTTGAGACTCCAATGCTTGTACAGAACGCAGGTGGAGCAGCGGCAAGACCGTTCGAGACACATTTCAATGCCCTGAACGAAGATCTGAAGCTTCGTATTTCCCTTGAGCTGTACCTGAAGAGACTGATCGTCGGAGGACTCGAGAAGGTATATGAGATCGGACGTGTATTCCGTAATGAGGGTCTTGATACAAGACATAACCCGGAGTTCACTCTGATGGAGCTTTACCAGGCATTTACAGATTACCACGGCATGATGGATCTGACAGAGAACCTGTATCGTTTTGTCGCACAGGAAGTGCTCGGAACGACACAGATCGTATACAAAGGAATCCCGATGGATCTCGGTAAGCCGTTCGAGCGTATCACAATGGTTGACGCAGTGAAGAAATACGCAGGCGTTGACTGGAATGAAGTTGAGACTCTGGAGCAGGCAAGAGAACTTGCAAAAGAGCATAATATTGAGTTTGAAGAGAGACATAAAAAAGGTGATATCCTGAATCTCTTCTTTGAGGAGTTTGTAGAGGAGCACCTGCTTCAGCCGACGTTCGTTATGGATCATCCGGTTGAGATCTCGCCGCTGACGAAGAAAAAGCCAGAAATCCGGAATATGTAGAGCGCTTCGAGTTCTTCATGAATGGTTGGGAGATGGCAAATGCTTATTCTGAGCTGAACGATCCGATCGACCAGAGAGAACGTTTTAAAGCCCAGGAAGAACTGCTTGCACAGGGCGATGATGAAGCCAATACAACAGATGAAGACTTCATGAACGCATTGGAGATCGGTATGCCGCCGACCGGTGGTATTGGATTCGGCATTGACCGTATGTGTATGCTTCTGACAGGCGCGGAGGCAATCAGAGACGTGCTGCTCTTCCCGACAATGAAGAGCTTGGATAAATAAACCTAGTGTTTATGCGGGATTGAGGCATTTGAGTACGTCAAAGGACGCATTAAAAGACGTATTTTGGCATAGTCATTTACATCAGTATGAAAGAGTACACAATCTGAAAAGAATAAGACTCAATCGAATATGAACTACTAAGAGGACATTTTCTAAAGAAATTTAGAAGATGTCCTCTTTTTTGCGTTATGGAGAAAATACGTCATTTGTTATGAAGTCAAAGTGAAAGGAGCACAGCAATGGATGAATCAAAGAAAAAAGATGATATGAGGATGCAAAAAAGTTTGTAAGATATTCAGATGGTGCAAAGATGTACAGTATGGGAATGACAAAATTTCAAGAAGTGGCTAAGGATGCCAAGGCTTGTTATAAGATTGGTCAGCTTGTACTTGTTAATACAGAAATATTGGATAAGTATCTTGAAACTTTTCATATTACAGATTCTGAGTTTTATAAGTAGGTGATGTTATGGTAAATACATTGAGTGGTTCAGTTAGTGCCTATAGAAAAGAAATTGTAAAACCAAGATTTATTCGTATTGATGAAGTAATGGCTTTATTAGATGTAACACGAGATGAGGCAATGGATATAGCATTAGCTGCTGGAGCAAGATATCAGCTTGCAAAGATTATATTAGTACATAAGGAAAGGTTGATGAAATTTATGAAACATTTTGCAAGAGTGCCTAGTTCAAACAAAATCGTAGAAAAGAAGTTTGTAAGAATTGGGGAAGCTTCAATGACATATAGCATAGGGCATCATAGATTTATTGAAATGGCTAGAGCAGCGGGTGCTGTATATAAGATTGGAACAGCTAAGGGAAATACTATATTAATAAATTTGGAAATTTTGATGATTATATGGAGCAATTCAGAGAACCGCCAACAGAAATGAAACATCCATTGCCAAATGTGAAAGGAGACTGATGAATGAGTTACTCATATAAGTGCTATTCAGATACAAAGGATTTTATGAAAAAATTTGTAAATGCAGAGGAAGGAGCGATTATTTATGGGATAAGTAAATCTAGAATCATAGTAATTGCGAGAGAGGCAGGAGCAGTCTATAAAGTCGGTAATTCAGCATTAATCAATACGGAATTATTTGAAAAATATCTTGAACGATTCAGAGAGCCGGCAAGAGAACTGCCTAAGCATACATGGAACAAATTAAAGGAAATGACAAATACACCAAAAACTGGTGAAAATTCGTAAAAATACACCAGTGGTGTCACTTCCGTAAAATTAAAGTGCATTGTAGAATATCAATTGTCCAAGAGAGATTGGACATAACAATTGAATAATCAGTTACAGATTTGCAAAGTAGTTTGCACTGCAGAGTATCTGTAGGTAGTAAAATTACGGGGCATGTACCTGGAGGATGAAAGTCACAGCTATCATATTAGTAGTCTGATGGATTGAAAGATGAAGGGCGAGAAGCTGGATGGAAATCTGGTAAAAGGAATAGGCATGTTGCGTAAGGATAATTAACCACAGAGGGCGAGAAGTTCGTCCTTATCCTCAAAAGGCTAAAAGAGGAGATAGTGCTTCTGATAATTCAGAAGGGCGTCGTGAAACACATTTTGTGGCTCGTCTGTAACTCCCGGAGGTGAGAACACCTCTTTGTACACGGGGCGATATAGGAGTCTAGAAGACTGGCGTGTACCTACATGCTTAGCGTTAAGCATAGCCATGTAGACTATATCACTTCCAAATTCAAATTCTGTCTATATGGCAACTAATTTGAAGGAGGATAAAGTGGTGATGGGATTTAGCATAGCATTAATAATTATTGTTCTTATCGTATTGTATTCGTTAGCTAGGACGGCAGGAGAGTCGGACAGGACAATGGAACAGATAAGAGAGCAATCACTCCTTGGAAGGGAGGAGAGCTCTGGTGGGAACAGTTGAAAAAAGAGATAAGCATAAGAAACGCAGGTTTGTATCTCCAGAAGAAAAGCTTGAAAGAGAATTAAAAGATTGTATGCATTGTAGATTCTTCTGGGGACATAACAACAGATGTGCCAATGGAACATGTTGTAAACCATCTAAGAAAAAGGAACAGAAACTTCCGACGGAATGTGTCGGATGTCCATATTATCGAGGGAATGGTTATTGTTTTCCTTGTATGCGAAAGCTGATAGGAAAGTAGGTGGTTAAGATGTTCAAGTGGCTGTTTAAGAAGAAAGGATGTGCAAAACACATGAATAACAAGTTAGAAGTAATCGGCATTGATCATGGATGGTCAATGATGAAAACAATCTCTCAGGTATTTGTCACAGGTGTTAAGGAGATTACAACAACTCCGGCACTTTTCGGCGATGTACTTGAGTATGAAGGAAAGTTCTATAAGGTTGGAGCTGTGAGGCAGGAAGTAAAGGATACAAAGGTCGAAGATGACAGCTTTTATCTTCTCACTCTTGCAGCAGTTGCCAAGGAACTTAAAAGAAGAGGTCTTGCAGAGGCAAAGGTATTTCTTGCTGTAGGACTTCCACTTACAAGATTTGGAGCAGAGAAGAATGATTTTATCAAGTACCTGACAAAGAATAAGCGTGTAAGCTTCAAATATGAGAATGAGTCATATCATATTGAAATTGATGATGTGGCAGTATTTCCTCAGTGCTATGCAGCAGTAGTGGACAAGATTCCTGCTATGGCAAAGAAAACACTGATAGTAGATATTGGAAGCTGGACAATCGACATTATGCCGGTAATCAACAAGTCACCGGATGAATCAAAGTGTGTGACGATTCCAAAAGGTCTTATTACCTGTATGCGTTCTATCAATGAGCAGTGTGTAAGACAGCTTAACGGAGAGGTAGACGAGTCAGAGATACAGAACATCATGCGATATGGCAGGTCAGATATTGATGATGAATACTTTGCCATTATCAAGGCAGAGATAGAGGATTTTGTTGATAAGGTATATAACTCAATCCGTGAGTTTGGGTATAACTTAAAGACTACACCGATTGTATTTGTCGGTGGCGGGGCAGTTGTGATGAAGAATTTTGGCAGTCACGATGCAAAGAACATTTCCTATAACCTTGATGTAAAGGCAAATGCAAGAGGATATGAACAGCTTGCCACGATGGGACTTAAAAGCACTAAGCGATTATCATAAGGAGGCAGATGATGGGAAGAAGACTTGAATATGAAGTAAAAACTTCTGTCCGCCTCAACATGAGCAATCCTCAGCATGTGAAAATCAATGATGTGATTCAGAACCTTGATCCAAAGATTTTCAAATCTAAGAATCAGTTCATCATAGATGCGATTCAGTTTTACATTGATAATTATGGAAAAGAAACCTTTGTTATCAAGAAGAAGGAAAAAGAGAGGGCTGAATATATCCGGTCAGAAGATATTGATGACATTAAGGAAGAGGTCATTGAAGCAGCAACCAATGAGGCTAGAAAAGAGGTAATAAAGCTGTTAGGCGGAGTGATATCCGGGATGAATGTTGGTCAGCCGGTAATTATGCAGGCAGCCAATAGTGAAGCACAAGAACTTACAGAAGATGTTATGGACGATGCAGATGTTGCAGGTCTTGCAATGGGATGGATGTCGAAAGGAGACTGATTATTATGAGAAGAGTTATGGGAGCCGTAGGAACAGTGATTTTAGAGATACTCAAGTGGATATTAAGGATAATTCTTGGAGCTTTGAAGCTGGTCTTAGGACTTGCCAGAATAATTCTTCTTCTATTCGCAATGGTGGCAAGGGTATTTCTTTCATTCGTAAGAATGGGCACATTCTGAGAGGAGGTGAGCGAATGCAGGTAAAGGGTTTATTCTTAAATTATAAGAAAAACAGAAGACTTATGCAGTATTTCTTTAAAATAAGAGAGCTGGTATAATGAAAGGAGTTTAAGATGCACAGAATACGGGACAGTCCTATGTGTCCCGTGCATTACAGATAAATAGTTCACTGCAAGGGTGGATGGCACGGAACACAAAGCCCGTCCCTCTTGCGGAGAAGGGATGGGTGATTACTATGAAGAAGATAAGTATTATCTTATTATCCGCAGTACTGGTCTTTTCAATGGCTGCCTGTAATGGTGGTAAGGAAAAGGCTGATAATCAGACAGAGAAACAGACGGAAAGCGTAAAGCCAACTGAAGAAGTAGCAATGGCAACGGAAGCTGTCACAGAGGTCACAACCGAAGCTGGAAGTGATGAGACAGAGAAAGATATTGCCGAGGCTAAAGATTCAGAAGAGAAGACTGATAAAGAAGATAACCGATCCGCAGATAATAAAACTGCTTCAAAGCAGGAAGAAAAGCCAAAGCAGAATGACGAGCCGGAACAGAAAGCTCCTGTAAATGATAATGAGGAAGCTGGCGGAAATCAGAGTAATGCAGGTAATGGTGGTCAGACTACAGACAGTCCGAAAGACAATGTGAGCAACCCACAGCCTGCATCCGTGGCATACAGTCCACAGAATGTTGTGTCACTTGCAACAGCAAAGTGTCAGGCAGGAGGAATGATTACCACACAGCAGAATTTACAGAACCATTTGAATGATGGCAGTATCACGCAGGAAGAGTACAATGAGTATTATCCTTACGATGGTATGGAAGGCTCTTATTATAGTGTGTTTGTAGAGACAGACCTTAACAAAGCAAGTACCATTGATGGACAGCGGTTATCATCTGAGGATGCAATCGCAGAATATATTGCAAGTATGTTACTTTTGGAAACAGATCCGGTATTCTACATCAGTTATGATGGAGTTTACACGACAGGCGGCACAGACTATTACGAGTTTCGATGTCACAGATAAATAAAAACGAATAGAAGCAGAAGGAAGAAAGATGTAAGCCATAAACTTATGTCTTTCTTTTTTTATGCGTAAATTAAGGAGGAAAGAGCACATGAAACAGAAACTAAAGCGTTTTATGGCAGGATTTATGGCTATGCTCACACTGGTTGGAACACTCTTTACGAATGGTACAACAGCATTTGCAGCCAGTCCGCAGGCAAATATTGCGTTCTGGAATGCATCAGTCAAAAATTCCGGAGAAGTAAGTGAGCTAAAGCCCGGATTTAATCATGGCAAGATTCTGTATTCAATTCTTGACGGAAATTCGGCATATTGTATGAATTTCGGATTAAGAGCAGATGGCGGTCAGCTTATGAACAGCTACGATGATGCAAGCACATCAATGTCAGCACAGCAGAGAAAGCTTTTAAGTTACTGCCTTTATTATGGGTTTAACAGTACACAAAAGGCGGCACCAAGCAACAGCCAGTGTGATGAGTATATCGCAACTCAGGCAATGGTATGGGTAATTGTAGCAGATATTTTTGGAACTGGAAGTGGTGATTCGGCAGCGAGAAAGCTCTGCAACACAGCACCAAGTCCTGATTCTTCATACAGTTATTATGAGAGACTCAGGGACAATATCAGCAGCTCCTACAATGCAACACTTCCAAGTTTTTGCATCACGCAGAACCAGTGAGGCACCAACTTATGAGCTGAAGTGGAATGAGGGAAGTCAGAGATTTGAAACAACATTATATGACAGCAATGGTGTTTTATCGGATTTTGATTTTGGCATCAGCGGATATTCTGTTGATAAGAATGGCAACAGTATTACCATATCTTCAACGAGTGTGAATACTACAGCTACAACAGGAACATTCACATCCAATGCAGGCAAGGTTGAGACAACATCAAGCTGTGTATTCTGGCTTACAGGAAAAAGCGGATATCAGGAGTTTATTTCTGAAAGACCGACAGCAGATCCTGTCAAAGCCTATATCAAGGTCAAGACAGAGAACATCGGATATGGTGAGCTTACAAAGACAGATGAGTCAAGCGGAGTGAAGCTTTCCGGTGCAGTTTATGGAATCTATTCTGACAGCGGATGCACAAACAGAGTACAGACCATGACAACAGATGGAAAC
>ENA-OQBJ01000311-OQBJ01000311.1-human-gut-metagenome-genome-assembly--contig:-NODE-311-length-26426-cov-12.257234_pt1 | contig 26426 bp, 24 predicted proteins | sample MGYA00242743_ERZ504545 | MGnify/ENA primary metagenome ERZ504545 (study PRJEB26092, sample SAMD00036252) | human gut metagenome | host: Homo sapiens | study: EMG produced TPA metagenomics assembly of...
ATTCACCCTCGTGGAAAAAGGTGAATACTATGACGCAAACTTCATCAGGCAAGACCCAAGGGTCGTTAAATATAATTAACGTTAAAAAATACGCTCAAAGCTTGCTCAATTAGAGTAAAACAGGGCGATTTTTCTTGTTTATTTCACGCTCAGTTTCATTGTCTTTACATCCTTGCTGTTGGTTCCTATCATAATCTGGAAGTCGCCAGGTTCTATCACGTGCTTCAGATCTGCGTTGTAGAACTTGAGCATATCTGGGGTGATATCAAAGCTTACCTCCTTGCTCTCACCTGCTGCCAGATGGATGCGCTGGAAACCTTTCAGTTCCTTTACAGGACGGGAGATGCTGGCTACCATGTCACGGATGTAGAGCTGCACAATCTCGTCGGCATCGCGGGAGCCATTGTTCTTAACGGTGACGCTAGCTGTAATCTTCTTGCCATCCTGCCATTCGGTAGCCTCCTCATTGCTGATGCCGGTCTCCTGGCTGCTCAGGCGGAAGTTGCTGTATGAAAAGTAGGTGTAGCTCAAACCGTAACCGAAAGGATAGAGCGGACCATTGCTTACATCCAGACAGTTGCTGGCAAACTTGGCAAACTTCTCATTATCGTCTGCTACAGGGCGGCCGGTGTTCTGATGGTTGTAGTAGAGAGGCTCCTGACCGGTAGTCTTAGGCATCGAAGTGGTGAGCTTACCCGATGGCGATTTGTCGCCAAAGATGACATCGCAGAGTGCATCGCCCATCTCTGAACCTCCAAACCATACATTCATGATGGCTGGTACATGGGCTTTCTCCCAAGTAAGAACCGTAGGACGGCCTGCAAAGTTGAGGAGCACTACTGGCTTGCCCATCTTCAGGAGCTCGGCAAGCAGTTCGCGCTGTACGTCCGGCATCTCCAGGTTGGTACGGCTACCGCATTCGCCGCTCATCTCGCACTTTCGCCCATAGCACATACTATCACATCCGCCTCTTTCGCAATCTTCAGCGCTTCAGCCTTCATTTCAGCCTCGTTGCCCCAGTTGATTGGTTTACCGGATTCGCCGTTTTTCTGCAGTTCCTGATTGCGCCAGATATTGCTTCCCTGGGCATATAATAAGGTGGCTTTTCCGGCAAGTGCATGCTCCATTGCCTCCTTAATGGTGGTATATTTAGATGGTTCCTGAGCCACGCTCCATGTACCGGCTATGTTGTTTCGGGTGTCGGCAAGCGGACCTATCAGGGCTATCTTTCCTTCCTTCTTCAGTGGCAGGATATTGCCTTCGTTCTTCAGAAGCACGAAGGTCTCTGCTGCTACATCGCGGGCTGCCTGACGGTTCTCAGCGGTATAAATCTCGCTCTTGTTGCGCTTGGTGTTGCAGTAGCGGTAAGGGTCGCTGAACAAGCCCAGTTTATATTTCGCTTCCAGAATGCGGCGACAGGCGATGTTCACATCCTCCTCGCTCACCTTTCCTTCTGCTATGCTCTTTGCCAGATGCTTTACGAAGGCGTTGGAACACATATCCATATCGGTACCCGCCTTCAGTGCCTGTTCTGAAGCCTCCTGGATGTCTTTTGCAGTTCCGTGCTGCAGAATCTCGGCGATAGAAGCGTAATCGGTAACCACGAAACCGTTGAATCCCCACTGCTTTCTCAATACATCGGTCATCATCCATTTGTTGGCTGTAGCAGGTATGTAGTCGATGAGATTGAATGAAGACATCACGCTGCCTACGCCAGCCTTCACCACTGCCTCGTAAGGTGGCAGATACTGGTTCATCATGCGCACGCGGCTCATATCTACCGTGTTATATTCCTTACCGCTCTCAACGCCTCCGTACAGGGCAAAATGCTTCAGACAGGCCATGATGCGGTTGGCTCTCAGAATCTCTTCTGTGCGCATATCTACGCCCTGGTAGCCCTGGGTCATCGCTGCTCCCATCACGCCGCTCAGATAAGGATCCTCGCCATTTCCTTCGCTTATTCGTCCCCAGCGGGCATCGAGCGCAATGTCTACCATAGGAGAGAAAGTCCAGTTGATGCCGTCGGCACTTGCTTCCTTGGCCGATACTTCGCCTACCTTCTTCATCGCCTCGGTATCCCATGAGCAGGAGAGGGCGAGAGGGATAGGGAACATCGTTTCGTAACCATGAATCACGTCCATACCTACGAGCAGCGGGATGCCCAGACGGCTGTTCTTGATGGCGATTTCCTGCAGAGCTTTGATCTTGTTGAGCCCTTTGATATTGAAAACTCCGCCCATGTTGCCCTGGGCGATATCGCTGCCTACCTGAGTATCAAGTGCGCTGCCGGTGGTGATGTCGCCAGCTACCATCAGGTTCAGCTGACCAATCTTCTCCTGTAGCGTCATCTTCGCCATCAGTTGGTCGATATACTCCTTCATGGGTAGAATCTTGCCTTTCCTGGTTGTGGCAGTTACATTTTTCTTAGGGGCTGCGGTATGGGCGAAAGCAGGTGCTGCCATAGAACCAGCCAAAAGAAATGTGAGTGATAAAAGTGCTGTTCTCATTGTTTATTATGTTAATTGTTATTTTTATGTTTATCTTTTGCAAAGATAATAAAAAAGATGATACGATGCGCGATAGGAATGTTAAAATGTGGATGAATTTTTCTTTTTTAGATAGAAATATATCTGATAATGAGATGGATAAGAAAAATGGAGAATATATAAAAAGTGGATGCGGTATAGACGAAAAATGCGAAGATATCTACATTTCTTCTATATTTGATTTGTCGTTTCCGATTTTTTTATTACTTTTGCACGTGAAACCTCATGAAAATAAATCAATCTTAAACGGAATCAAGTTGATGTATCGCATAAATGAATTATGGGGAAAGGCATTCTTCTTCCTGCTCTTTGTCTTGATGCCTCTTTCTCTTGCAGCAAAAACAACAGATAATATAGAGCAACTTTTTCAGAGTCTGGACAACGCCATTGCCCATTCGGCTGATTATGTGAAGGTACGTGAAGCCCGAATTCGCGATTGGGAGCAGAAACTGAAGACCGCCAGGCGCCTAAGCAGTAAGTATGATGCCTGTTTTGCGCTCTTTGAGGAATACCGCTCCTACAAGAACGACATGGCGCTGAAATACATCAACCAGTGTATGGAACTTGCCTTCAGAATGGGCGATAAAAAGAAGGTGGGAAATGCCAAGGCGCTGCTTGCTTTCCAGGAATCTACCACGGGCGATTATGCCGAATCGTACGACCTGCTGAAGTCTGTCAATATCGCTGATCTTGATGCTGAGGGCAAACGCAACTACCTCTGGGCTTGCCAGCACCTGTATGGCGAGATGGCATATTATTCCAACGTTCCTTCCTTGAAGAAATATTATGCCGGCAAGCGTAATGCCTATCAGGCTGCAATAGACAGCACATTCAGCCATGATGATGACCTTTATCTGCAGATGCAGGAGGTGAGGGCACGCGATGCAGGCAATATGAAGGAGGCTTTGCGATTGAGCGATAAGCGGCTGTCGATGACGAAACCGGGTACCCATCAGTATGCCATTGTACAGTTTTATCGCGGCTTGACCTACAATCAGTTTGGCGATGAAGAGCAGTTTCTCAGCTGCCTCTTGCGTTCTGCTATCTGCGATGTCCAGTTGGCTGTGATGGACCAGGGGTCGCTCTGGGAACTCGCCAATCTGCTCAATGCCGAACCGGGCGAGCAGAAGCGCTCTCATGAGTATATCAAGTTTGCCTGGAAGTCGGCTACCATTTTCAATACGCCTATCCGCAGCCGCCAGATTATGCCTGTGCTCACGCAGATTGAGGAGGGATATCAGAAAGAGCTTTCTTCGAGCAACCAGCATCTGCGGCTCATGGTAGCGTTTTCTGTCCTGCTTCTCTTTGTGGTTATGCTCTTGCTCTACTATGTCAACAAGCAGCGCAAGCGCATTGCTGCAGCCCATCATAAGCTGAAGGAAACCAACCATGCCTTGCAGTTGGCAAATGAGCGTCTTAACGAGATGAACCAGTCACTCAATGAGAGTAACAAGATGAAGGAAGTATATATTGGTCGATTCCTGCGCCTTTGTGCCATCTATGTCGACAAGATAGAGACCATGCGCAAGCGAGTAGTGAAACTGGTGAAGGCAAGAGAACTCAACAAGTTGCTGGAGCAGATGCAGGCTGGCGAGACCTACATGGGCGAGCTGTATGAGTATTTCGATTCCGCCTTCCTGAAGCTCTTCCCTGACTTTGTTGAGGAGTTCAATGCCCTCTTGAGGCCTGAAGAGCGTATCGTGCTCGAAGATGACAGCCGTCTTTCTACCACCCTCCGTATCTTTGCCCTTATCCGTCTGGGCATCGAGGACAGTTCTAAGATTGCCGAGTTCCTTCACTATTCTGTGAACACTATCTATAATTATCGCGCCAAAATCAAGAATAGTGCCATCTGTGACAGGGAAGAGTTCGAGCAGCGTGTGAAGCAGATTGGCATGAAATAAGCCTTTCTGGGCGTATGGGTAAAACTTCCGATAATCAGGGCGTTGACTATTTTCTGGGAAAGAGTAAATGCTTCGGGCACCCATGTACGGCGTTTTGCCGTATTATATGGGTTAACTAACCGATAATCAGCGTGTTGATTGTTTTTGCGGAAAGAGTAAATGCTTCAGGTACCCATGCATCGCGTTTCGCGATGTATGGGTAGTCATTTGATAATCAAAATATTGATGTTTGTGTATCCCTGTTTCTGCGAACTTGGTGATGGGTGATAGGCGATAGAAATCGCATAATAGTTTGACGTTGTGTTTTACAACGTCAAGTTGGTTAATCTTCTGATAATCAAGATATTGATATTTTTGAATATCCCGGTTTTTACGAGTTTGTCAATGGATGAAAAGCATGGGAATACAATAAAAGTTTGTTACGGCGTTTCACCGTAACAAGCTTTTATGCGTTATATTTATTTCTTCCCTCCGTTCAATTTCTCAGAATCGAATCATTCTTTTAAAAGAGCTCGAAGGCTTTCTTGAGCTTCAGGTTATCGGCTGCATTACCAACAAGAGCCTCAAACTTTCCGGCTTCAGCTTCCAGGATGAAGATGCCTCATCGTAGAAACTGAGGGCCTCTTTGCTGATGGTGATGCTGATATCCTTGCTCTCACCTGGCTGGAGATAAACCTTCTGGAATCCCTTCAGCTCCTTCTGAGGACGGTCTACTGATGACTTGACATCGTGGATGTAGAGCTGAACCGTCTCGGCTCCGGCACGCTTACCTGTATTCTTTACGTTTACGGTAAAGGTGATTGTGCCGTCCTGCTTCATCTGCACCTTGTCGCTGCGCAGATTAGAGATGGCAAACTGGGTGTAGCTCAAGCCGTGACCGAATGCAAAGGTAGGCTTGATGCGCTCCTTATCTGTCCAGCGGTAACCTACATAGATGCCTTCCTTATATTCCTCATCAATGATGTTGCCCTTCGTGCTGGCTCCACCTTCCTGACGCCAGGTTCCCGGATAGGTATTGAGTGCATGAGCACCTGTTTCCTTCAGCGAGTTGACCCATGTAAACGGCAACTTGCCGCTAGGGTTGGCATCGCTGTAAGGATGCTTGCAAGGGCTTCGCCGCTCTCCGAACCGATGAACCAGCCCTGTACGATGCCGGCAACCTTAGCCTTCCAAGGCATAGCTACCGCATTGCCCGAGATGTTGACATAAACGAAGTTTCTGTTTGCCTTAGCCAAAGCCTCGATCAGCTTATCCTGATGGTATGGCAACTCATAATGCTTGCGGTCGTGACCCTCACAGTCCTGGAAATCGCTCTTGTTCAGACCGCCAAACATGATGACATAGTCGGCAGTCTTGGCTTTCTCTACGGCTTCGGCTATCAGTTCAGCCTCGCTGCGCTTGTCTTCCAGGTTCTGACCGGTTGTAACGCCATTGTAGTTGCCCGTTACATCGCCCACATATCCGCGGGCATAATCTACCTCGATGCCGTCCTTGCCCAAGCGCGTCTTCAGGCCATCGAGAGGCGAAATCTCGCGCTGTACCTTGAGCGAAGAAGAGCCTCCGCCTACGGTCATCATCTTGATGGCATTCTCGCCCACTACCAGCACACGCTTAGCCTTCTGGGTGTTGATAGGGAGCACATTGTTCCTGTTCTGGAGCAATACGATGCCTTCCTCAGCAATCTGTCTGGCTGCTGCATAATGGCTCTCGGAACAGAGGAAACCATGAGGGCGGTTCGGATTCATCGTGGTGCGATAGAAGAGGCGCAATACGCGGCGCACCTTGTCGTCCAGCTCCTTCTGGGTGAACTTTCCTTCCTGTATGGCCTTCATGTAAGGCATGGAGAGATAATAGTTGTCGTAGGCATTGGTAGCGCCCATCGTAAGACCGTCTGTCCAGGTGCCGAACTCCATATCCAGCCCGTTCTTTACAGACTGCTCCAGGTCGTGGGCACCGCCCCAGTCGCTCACCACGACACCATCATACTTCCAGTCGCCCTTCAGAATCTTGTTCAGGGTCCACTGGTTGTGGCAGTTGTGCTCATTCTTATATAGGTTGTAGGCTCCCATGATACCCCATGTCTTACCCTTCTCAACAGCCGCCTTGAAGGCAGGGAGATAGATTTCGTGGAGGGCACGGTCGCTGACGATTACGTTGACCTGATGGCGGTATTCCTCATCGTTGTTCAGGCAATAGTGCTTTACGCAGGCTGATACGCCTTAGACTGCAATCCCTGGATATACGGTACTACCATGATGCTTGCCAGGAACGGATCTTCGCCCATATACTCGAAGTTGCGGCCGTTGAGAGGCGTGCGGTAGATGTTGACGCCAGGACCCAGAATCATGTCCTTGCCGCGATACAGGGCTTCTTCGCCCAATGCTTCGCCATAGATGCGGCTCATCTGCGGATTCCATGATGCGGCAAGACAGGTGAGGGCAGGGAAGGCTACACAGGAGTCGTTGGTCTGACCAGCCTGTTCCCACTCATCCCACAATACGTCAGGACGCACTCCGTGAGGTCCGTCATCCGTCCAGAAGTCAGGAAATCCCAAGCGTGGTACACCGGCTGATGAAAACTTGCTCTGAGCATGGATGATGCGTATCTTCTCTGCCAGCGTCATGCGGGAGATAGCATCATCGATGCGCTGCTCTACCGGCTTGGTCTGGTCGAGATAGACTGGCAATTGTCTGTTTGCCTGCTGTGCCTGTGATGGAGCGATGGCTGCCACAGACAAGACACATGATAAAATGAACTGTTTCATAAGTAATGAATATTTATTATGTTTTTGTTTATTCTTGCAGTTGTTGTTATGCACAACGCTTCTCACGTTTTTTTTTTTGTGCGTTTAAGCGTATATGCTCATTCATCTGCAAAATTACTAAATAAATAATGAAAAAATGACGGGTGATAAGTGAAAAGTGGATGGGTGTAAAAATGGGACTTTTTGTAAACCGCTAATAGTTAGGGAAATAAATGTGTTGTAGTGCGAATGAAAAGTGGCAGAGTGTGAACACTGAAAAATACTGATGTAACTTTTTAAGGGTGTTCCAGCCTCATTTTCTTAATTTTAATCCATCCACTTTCATATAGTTGCTAAAAATTGGTAAGTGTCTGAAAATTAATAGTATAGACTGTTTTAGAAAAGTTTTCTTTCCACTTATCTGTTGAAGGTGCTAGGATTTATCAAAAAAACATATTATATTTGCAAACGAAAACACGGCTTAACGCATTTTAGAAAATGCACAGCCGCACAGTCTTAAACATTATTATAATAGAGTGAACTAACAAACAGATTTTTCTAAACTAATAATCGAATATGAAAACAAAAAGTCTATTGCTGGCGACTGCATTATTGATGTCGACGTCAGCGCTCGCACAGAAAAACACCTTCAAGGGTGTCGTGTTGGATGACCTGGGTGAACCCATTATCGGAGCCACCGTACAGGTTAAAGGCGTCAAGGGTGCCGGTGCAATTACCGACCTTGATGGTAACTTTGTCATCGATGCAGATGCTAACTAGACCTTGGTTATTACCTACATTGGCTACAAGGATGCAGAGATTCGTCCTTCAGCCAACATGAAGATTACTCTTAAACAAGACGACAAGGCTTTGGACGAAGTGGTTGTTGTTGGTTACGGTGTTCAGAAGAAGAGCGTGGTAACAGCTGCCATCGCCAAAGTGAGCACCGAAGATTTGGCTGGCAAGAGCCCAGTGCGTGTTGATAACGCATTGAAGGGTCTGGCAGCCGGTGTCAACGTAACCTCTTCATCGGGTCAGCCTGGCGCATCTCCTAAAGTTCGTATTCGCGGTACAGGTACTATCAACAATTCAGATCCTCTCTATATCGTGGACGGTATGCCTATCGAGGGTGGTTTGGATTACTTGAACCCAAGCGACATTGAGAGTATAGAGGTGTTGAAGGATGCCGCATCAGGTGCTATCTATGGAGCTCGTGCTGCCAATGGTGTAGTACTCGTTACCACCAAGAAGGGTAAGATGGGCAAGGCACAGATCAACTACAATTTCTCTTACGGCTGGCAGAGTGCATGGAAGAAGCGCGATGTAACCAGCGCTACTGATTATGCAATCCTTCAGAATGAGCGTGCCTTAAACGGCGGTCAGGCTCCTATCTATGCCGATCCTTACAACCTGACCGACAGCAACGGAAAACCTATCAAGGGCTTCGGTACCGACTGGCAGGACCTGGTATTCAATGACAATGCACCAGTGCAGAATCATGAGGTATCTATCAGTGGTGCATCAGAAAAAATCAACTACTATCTCTCTATGGGCTATTACAAGCAGGAGGGTATCGTAGGCGGTAACTACGGACAGAGCAACTATGAGCGCCTCTCACTCCGCAGCAATAATATATATAATGTATTGGATGCATCGAAGGAGCGCAACTTCCTCAACAAGCTCGATGTAACCGTCAATATGGCTTATACCCGTGTTAAGAGTACTGGTGTCGATGCCAACTCTATCTATGGTTCTATCCTCGGCAGTTCGCTCTATCTGGCGCCTACATTGGCTCCTACGGTGACAGACCCGGCAATGGTTAAGAAGTATTATGATACCTATGAGGATCCTAATACATACGATGCAGAAGGAAATATTACCGGCAAGCGCAATGCCTATGAATTGCTGCGTGATGCCAATGGCAATTATTATACAATCCCTGGTATGGGAGGTACCTATCAGGAGATGAACAACCCACTGGCCATGTTGAGCATTCCTGCTGCCAAGAACTGGTCGCACAAGTTTGTGCCTAAGTTCTCTATCGACCTGCAATTGTGGGATAATCTGAAGTATCACTTCACTTACAGTGCCGACCTCAGCTTCTGGGGAACAGACAGTTATGTGGCTTCCAAATACTATCTCTCTGGCAATAATAAACGAGAGCATACTGAGGCCTATAAGAGTTCAGACAAGGGCATCAACTGGCAGGTGGAGAATACCCTGACCTATGACAAGACCATCGGCAAACATAGCTTTGCTGTAGTGCTGGGCCAGAGTGCGATGAAGAACAAGAGCGACTATCTGAATGGTAGCCGTTGGAACCTTGTGAATGTAAACAAGCCTTCTATCGACTTCGCTACCGGCAACTATGAGCAGACCATCGTGAAGGATGCTGACGGAAAGATCATTTCTGTAGGTGCGCCTCAGATTCAGCATAGCGTATCGGGCGGTAACAACGTGGTACATGCCATCTCTTCACTCTTTGGCCGTTTGAGCTACAATTACGATGAGAAATATATGCTCCAGCTACAATCCGCCGAGATGGCTCAAGCCGTTTCGGACCATCTCATAAATATGGTACCTTCCCATCAGCTTCTGTTGGTTGGAACATCATGAACGAGAAGTTTATGGAGGGCACCCGCAACTGGTTGAGCAACCTCAAGTTCCGTGCCAGCTGGGGTAAGAATGGTAATGATAATATCGGAGACTTCCGCTATACCGTATTGACAGCCATGGGCAACAACGTGCTCTTCGGTAAGGATGCCATCAAGTTTAATGGTTCTAAGGCGAATGCAACAGCCAATCCAGACTTGAAGTGGGAGGAGAGTGAGCAGACAGATATCGGTTTCGACTTCGGATTCTTCGGCAGTGCATTGACCTTCAGTGCCGATTACTATATGAAGAAGACCAACGGTATGTTGATTACCATGCCTATCCCAAGTTATGTAGGTGAGACAAAGCTATCGGCAATGTGGTGATATGAAGAACTCGGGTCTTGAATTCGAACTCGGCTACAAGTGGCATATCTCTGATGCTCGCTTCAATGCAAGGCAAATGTAACCTATTTGCACAACGAGTTGACCAATTTGGGTAATGATACAGGTTTCATAGATTTGGACAGCTTCCAGGGCATCTTTGGCGGTGGTACACGCGGTAGCAACGGCCAGCCATTCCCTTACTTCTATGGTTACAAGACAGCCGGTGTCTTCCAGAATATGGCAGAGGTTCAGGCTTATGTCAACAAGGATGGCGAGATGATTATGCCAAATGCCAAGCCGGGTGATGTACGCTTCGTAGACGTAGATGGAGATGGAACAATCAGTCCGGACGACCGTACCAATATCGGTAATGGTACACCAAAATGGACCTTCGGTTTCAACCTCAATGCGGAGTGGAAAGGCTTCGACCTCAACCTCTTCCTGCAGGGTGTAACAGGCAATAAGGTGTTTGATGCTACCTATCGTACAGACGTATTCTCTGGCAACTTCCCTTCTTGGATGCTCGACAGATGGACGGGCGAGGGTACCAGCAACAAGTATCCTATCCTGAAGAACGGTGATGCTACCAACTGGCAGGTTTCAGACCTCTATATCTGCGATGGCTCTTACCTCCGTGTAAAGAACCTCTCACTGGGTTATACCTTGCCAAAGCAGCTTACACAGAAGTTGTCTATCAGTCACTTGCGTTTCTACGTGATGGCAGAGAACCTGATTACCTGGACCAAGTATTGGGGCTTCGACCCTGAAATCTCATCAGGTGGTACTTCTCTCGGTGTAGACTATGGTGTATATCCACAGGCTCGCACCTACACCATCGGCGTAAACCTTTCATTCTAAAATAAGAACCTTTAAAATAAAGACTATTATGAAGACAATAAAATATATAGCTTTAGGAGTGTTGGCAACCAGTATGACACTGGTAAACACATCTTGCAGCGACAGTTTCCTGGAGGTGGAGAATCCATCAGGCGAGAACCTGGAGGAGTATTATACCACCGATGAGCATATCAATGAGGCGCTGAATGCCGCATACGACCCTATCCACTGGCCAGACTGGGGATTTGGACAGTATAATGCTCTCAATATCGATGCCGAGATAATGGGCGATAACTTCTGGGTAGGCGGTTCCAACAAGACCGATATGCAGTACTGGCACATGCTGGCCAATTATGAAGCAAATGCTAATAATACGCTGAGTTCACTCTGGACCGTGGATTATTCAGGTATCAAGCGTTGTAATGACCTCTTGAAGTATATTCCTTGGGCAGAGGCAAATTTGACCGAGAAAAACAAGGCATCTTATGAGATGCAGGGCAGAGCACTGCGTGTATACTTCTACAACAACCTGTGGCATTACTTCGGCAATATACCGTTCTATCTTGAGAACCTTTCAAGTCCTTATACTGCTCCTCAGTTGAAAGCTGATGAGGTTTACAGCCAGCTTATTGTCGAGCTGGAATCCGTAATCGATTCTAAGGTCTTGCCAATGCGCTGGGATGACAAGAACTGCGGTCGTATGTCGCAGGCGATGTGTTACATGATGTATGCCGAGATGGTGATGTATCAGAATGATAAGGCACGCTATCCTAAGGCATTGCAGTATATGCAGGAAATCATCGGCGATACAGGCAATTATGGCCTCGTAGACGACTTTGCCTCTATATGGAAGGAGAGTGGAGAATGGTGCAAGGAGAGCATCTGGGAAGTAAACTATGAGGATGGTAACAACGAGCGTGGATGGAATTCTCCTCTTGCTATCGGTGGTACCGTATTGCCAACCTTGATTTCTCCAACTCTTGGCCAGGTGGCGACGGTTGGGACAAAGGCGGTGACGGTTGGGGCTTCTTGCCGGTAAGACAGGAAACCTACGATATGTATGGTACAGGCGATAAGCGCCGTGATGCAACCATCTGGGATGTTCGTGGTGTAGAGTATACAGAGCGCTATCAGGATACTCATCTCTGGCTGGCTAAATATCGTCCATTCACAGAAAATAATGCGGATGCAGGCTTTGATAACAACCTGAATTATAACAATAACCTCCGTGTTTATCGCGTAGCAGAAGCTTTTCTCAATGCTGCAGAACTGTTGCTTGAGACTGGTGGTGATGCTGGCTTGGCAAAGGATTATGTGAATAAAATCCGTCGTCGTGCTGGAATCGCAGAGCTTGGAGCCGTAACTCTGGATGATGTTATCAATGAGCGCCGCTTGGAGTTTGTAGGCGAGGGTAAGCGTTACTTCGACCTCGTTCGCACAGGCAAGGCTGCTACAGTGTTGGTACCAGACAGCTACGGCTATCGCACCAACTCCTGGACAGAATCCAAGAAGTATATTCCTATCGCACAGGCTGAGCTTGACTCTGATCCTGCTCTGGTACAAAATAATTATTAACGTTAAGAATCCAACAATATGAAAAAGATATTTCGAAATATGGCTTATGCACTGCTCGGCGGACTGATGCTCGGTGCATGTTCAGCAGAAGAATTCTCTGGTGCCAATGGCGAATTGCCTGATATTGTAGATTATGCAGACAAGTTTAATATTGCTGTTGATCAGGAAACGAATACCGCTAAGTTCTCTTTCGATGGAACCAGTGGTGTTACACCGGTTTGGGTAATAGATGGAGCTTATTCTTCAGAATTCAATCTCTCTAAGTACTATCGCAAGAAGGGAACATACGATGTAGAGTGCTTCGTGAAAAACCGTAATGGTATCAGCAAGGAATCTGTTCGGAAACTGTTCTCTATCGAAAAGACTAAGATGAACGGCTTTGGGGGCTTTGTTGAAGACAGTGAGTTTAATCTCTTCAAGAAAATTGCCTTCCCTGAAAAACCTTCTGCTGGCTATTATGCTCCAGGATGGAGCCAAATTGCTGACCCGGTTTGTAGCTACAGCAAGGGATGCTATACATTGAAGTTCCCTGAGGCAACTACCGAACGTTGGCAAGCTCAGGTTCCTTTCACCAACTTAGGTATCTCTACTTCTGCTGACAAGCACTACGATTTCTCTGTCATCTTGACATCTGCCAAAGGACATAATGCCGTTAAGGTGAAACTTTGTGATTCTGGAGAAGGTGGTGACAACATCATCCTTTTCGATTCCAAGGATGCAAATACAAAATTGGAAGCAGGTGAGCCTAAGTGTATTTATGGTTCAGACCTCGAAGGCAAGGACATCAATAACTTGAAGATTGTATTCGACTTTGGTGGTAATGCTGCTGATGACGAAATCATGATAGAGAGCCTAGTATTGAAAGATCATGCCAACGATGACGGTACTGTGGTTCCTGTAGAATTGAAGGTGCCATTCGACTACAATACAGCGGGCAACCTTTGGAAGGATATTGATGCCAACAAGTCATTTACCGAGGAAACTTGGTATGGTGATGCTTCTTGGGCACAGATTGATGTAACTCCTGTTATCAAGCATGAGGGAAGCAAGCACATCATTATCGTGCCTTGTGAAACTCCTGCTGAGCTATGGCACGCACAGTGAAAATGCTTGGTATTCCAGTATCTGCCAAAGCTGATAGCAAGATTGATTTCTCTTGCAAGGTTACCACTTCTGCTCCATTGCCAATGATGACATTGAAACTTTGTGATGACGCTAATGATGGAAACCTCTTCTTCCAGGAGTCTACTGATGTTAAAGGCGAATACGTCTTCCGTTATGAGAACCAACCAAACAGTACGAAAGAAGCTGATGGCGGTCCTCAGGATATGAGCAAGATGAAACTCGTCATCGACCTTGCTGGTGCTCCTAAGGATGCCGAGGTAACAATCAGCGACATTGTTTTGATTGTGAAATAGGCTTTAGGTTTATAGGTTTTGTAGGTTTATTATTGAATTAAACAGGAGCTGCTCCTATGAATAAGTTGGAGTGGTTCCCTTTCTAAATTTTAAATGACATGAAATTCTTGAAAATATTTTCCTTCCTCCTTTCACTCATGCTGCTTTCTTGCAGCAGCTCTTCTGACGGCGATAGGGGGGATGTAACGGTATCCTGCTCTCCTACGAGCATCGATGTTCCTGCCAAAGGCGGTACTTATAAACTTATGGTAGTGGCTTCTGAAGGTGGCTGGGAGGCGAGAGCATCCTTTCCTGGAGCAGGTCCTACGGCAAATGTATACCCTTGGTTTAAAGTGAGTGCCAGTGGTAATAACAAAGCTACGGGTATGGTAACTGTAGATGTGGAAGAGAATAAATCGTCTGTAGCTCTTGACGGAAGTGTCGAGATTTCATTAGAGGATAAGAAGGTATCGGTGCCAGTGCATCAGGCTGGAAAACAGGTCACTCCTATTGAAGGGGGCGAAATGGTGATTCCTGAGGGGTACAAACTGGTCTGGAATGATGAGTTTAATGAAGGCTCTGAGTTGAATAGTACCGACTGGCGTCATGAGGTGCAGAAGTCGGGCTGGGTGAATAATGAACTTCAGAATTATGCGAACGGCTCTGCTGATGGTAAGCGTGTAACAGAAATTGCAGATAACCGGCTTTATATCAACTGTTTCAAGGGCAGCAACGGCAAGATTTATTCGGGTCGCGTATATGCTCACGAAACCCAGGGCTGGCTTTACGGTATCTTCGAAGCTCGCATCAAATTGCCTAAAGGTAAGGCACATGGCCTGCTTTCTGGATGATGCCTTGCAACAATGATTTCGGAGCAAATCCTTGGCCTAAATGTGGCGAGATTGATATTATGGAAGAGGTAGGCGTTAATCCTAACTATACTTCTTCGTCGCTCCATACTGAGAAGTTTAATCACGTGATGGGAACCCAGATTACCAAGGAGCGTCTGACTGCGGGTGCTGAAGACGGTTTCCACGTTTATCGTCTGGAGTGGACTCCTGATTATATCAAGACCTACGTGGATGGTAAGGAACTGCTCAATTTCAACAATGATGGTAAAAATGATGTGGGTTCATGGCCTTTCAATAAACCATTCTATGTTATCCTCAACCTGGCTTGGGGCGGTGATTGGGGCGGCATGAAGGGTGTTGACGAAAGCGCCCTCCCTGTTCAGATGGAAGTGGATTACGTGAGAGTATTCCAGAAAAAATAAGGCTTGATTTTTTTAACTATATAAATAATAAGGTCTTAGGATAAGTCGTACCTGCACTTACTCCTAAGACCTTTTTCTTTTGTTCCAATTTCGCTTTTTATTGTCTTTTTCTGCTTTTCTTGCTTACAATTTGCTCATTTCGAATAAAAGTTATAATTTTGCAGCATAATTTCAAAAATCAGGAAAATAGAATGAAACAGAATAATAGTAATTTATTATATCATCTTGTGGCTTTTGTCACCGTAGCATCTGGGGAACCACCTTTGTTTCTACCAAGGTGCTGATGCTGAACGGACTTTCGCCAGCACAGATCTTTACGCTCCGTTTCAGTATCGCATACATGATGATGCTGATGGTGAATCATAAGCGGATGTTTGCTGATAGCTGGAAAGATGAGTTTAAAATGGCGATGCTGGGTATTACGGGCGGTTCACTCTATTTCCTGAGCGAGAACGAGGCGATGAATTATACCACAACAACCAATACTTCGCTCATCGTATGCTCCTGTCCGCTCTTTGCTACCTTGCTGGTACGTCTGGTTTATCGCCATTCTTCGCGTATCAACATGATACAGCTGTTGGGCTCTCTGCTTGCTTTTGTAGGTATGATTATCGTGGTGCTGAATGGCAGATTCGTGCTGCATCTGTCGCCTGTAGGTGATGCCTTGGCTTTTACGGCATGTATGAGCTGGGCTGTCTATTCGCTCCTGATGAAATCGGTATCGGGCGATTATGGCGCAGCTTTTATTACCCGCAAGGTCTTCTTCTATGGTGTGCTTACTATCTTGCCTTATTATCTTATCATCCCTGTTTGGCCGGCATGGGATGTGTTTATGAAGCCTCAGGTGGTGGGTAATCTCTTGTTCCTGGGCTGTTTGGCTTCCATGATATGTTTCCTTACCTGGAACTGGTGTATCTCTAAGTTGGGTGCCGTGAAAGCTACCAACTGGGTTTATTTCAACCCTATCACCACTATGATTTTCGCCTCTCTGGTATTAGACGAAAAGATAACTCCTTACTTCCTGGCAGGTGCTGCTGCATTCTGGCAGGTATGTATATTGCGGATAGAATGACGAAGTCGGAATAAAAAATGACGAAGGAGGAATAAAAAGAGGGTGTGTCATAAGTCACATCCCATACGCCCTGAAAGTTCAGTTATATAATATTTGTTTAGGTTTTTATTAGGCGTTCCGCCGGATTTACTGTCCGGCGGAGCGTTATGGAGATTTCTTATTCTTCGATGACTGAAATCTGCATAGAAACATCCTCTTTTGGGCGATCGCCACGCAATGTTTCGCAGTTCTGAATCTTTTCTACGATGTCAAGTCCTTCCTCTACTTCACCGAAAACGGTGTATTGGTTATCGAGGAAAGGTGTTCCGCCTATTTCTGTATAAGCCTTCTGCTGCTCCTCGGTAAACTTAGGATAGCCCTGCTCCTTGCAGCGCTTCTTGGTTTCATCCACCAGTTCGTCCTGGAGTTTCATCAGCCCCTCACGGTCGCGGTTGCGGCGGAAGTTCATGATTTCATCATGATGTTCTTTGGCAAGCTGGTTGAAGATGTTCTGTTCCATCTGCATGCCCATCTGCTTTTCCATCTGCTTCAGTTCATTCTGCTTGTAGGTCTTTCCCCATACAATATAGAACTGGCTACCGCTGCTCTCTCGTTCTGGGTTTACCTCATCTCCCAAACGGGCTGCGCTCAAGGCACCACGCTTGTGGAAAAGTTGTGGATAAACGAACTCGGCAGGGATGGTATAGTCAGGACACCTGTGCCCAGCATCTTGCCTTTAGGAGCGCCTTTGCTGTCTGGATCGCCGCCTTGAATCATAAAATCCTTGATGACACGATGGAAGAGAGTGCCATCGAAATATCCCTCCTTTGCCAACTTCAAGAAGTTGTCACGATGCTGAGGTGTCTCGTCGTAGAGGCGCACCTTGATGTCGCCCTCTGATGTCTTTATCAATACTTTAGCCATAATAATTTATAATCAGTATATTTTTTTTATCGGTATATGTCGTAATCAGTATGTTCTTTTTACCTTTTTACTTTTTTACCTTTTTACTTTTCGTAATACTCATTCCACTCCTTCATAGCCTCCTGCCAGTCGGTCTGTTCACCGCTGGCTACGGCTTCCTTCTGTCTCTCTGCCTCGTCGCGAGCCTTATCTCGGGCACGTTTTGCCTTCATTGCCTCTATGGTGGCATCGTCGAGAATCTGAATGGCGCCACGCTTGATGGCTGCCTGCAACTCCTCTTCTCCGAAAGCCTTGCCAGGCTCATTGAAGTCAGAGATATTAAATTCATAATCCACACGAAGGTCGTGGCGTATCATTTTCTGTTGTAAACGGTTGCCTGCGTTCTTGAGTCGCAGCAACTTGCCGATTTCCTTGATTTCTCCTGCTGAGTATTTGTTTCTTCCCATTAATATGATTTGATATTATTATTTTTGCGTGCAAAATTAAGCATAATCCTCGATAAAACCAAGAAAAGTTTCAAGGAATTCACAAAAGAATCCCTTTCTCCCTTTACTTTCTTGCCCTTTTTACCCTTTTACCTTTTTACTCTTTTACCTTTAAATTACTTCCATGCCTTCTTCTGGTTCAGTTCTATCAGGCGGTCGAATTCAAAGTCGGCTTTGATTTTATCCAATATCCTCTTTACGATGATATTCATCACGCTTCCTTTGCTGTAGTTGGCAGAGCACATGAAGTTTACCCGTCCCTCCTTGACAAGCTGGCAGGCAGTCTTCTGTTTATCCTCGTTATCATATACCGCAATCGAGTGGCCGCCATGTTCCTTTACCATCTTCATGCAAGGCACATCGGTTTCTCCATCTCCGAAATATATCATTCGGGGGAAAGGGATAGGTCGCTTTTCGTCGGGGATATACTGATTCACTCTTCTGTTGTCGCTCACCTGTTTGATACCCTTGTTGATTTTGAAGAGGAATTGCGTCTTGGTAGTATAGTCTACGGCTACGGCTGGCCAATAGGCGATTCCCTTCTTATTGTAGAGAAAGGAGCAGGCGTAGATGTTCTCAATTCCTGGGCGATAGGTGTGCCCTCTATCATCTCCTTCAGTCCCGAGGAGTTGATGTAGTGCTTTACGTCCAGTCCGATACTGTTGCCATATTCATTCACGAGCGAAAACCATTGTTTTACGCCGCGGAACAGTTCTACATCCTTGCCGAATTTCTGAAAAGATTCCCGGGTGAGCGAGATATTGTTCTTCTTGGCTTCGTCGAGCATCAGATACATATAGGTCAAAATGCCGTTGGCATCCTTACCCTCTGCAAACTTTCTGTTTTTCTCCCAGAACTCGTCTTTTGTCTTGCCTGTAGCCTGTATGAATCCAAACTCCTGCATATTGCCCGGCGACAGTGTGCCGTCGAAATCATAAACCAGCGCTACCTGTGGTCTCTTCTTTGCCATATCTCGTTCTCCTTTCTTTTATATTTACCCTAAACTGTCTATCTCTTTCGGGAATGTTTTTCTCCCTTAATTTGCAAATATACATAATTTTCAGCGAATTAGCAAACTATTGGGATATAAAAAAACATAATGAAACAAAAAAGGCGTACAAAACTCATTTCTGAGCATTGTACGCCTTTATTATAATATTAATCTGTATTACTTAACCTCCTCGAAGTCAGCGTCTTGTACGTCCTGAGCGCCATCATTTCCGCCCTGTGCCTGCTGACCACCCTGAGCACCCTGAGGACCTGCCTGCTGGCCGCCCTGATACATCTGCTGAGAAGCAGCCTGCATGACGGTGTTCAAGTTGTTCATAGCTGAATCGATAGCTGCAACATCACCTGCTTTGTGAGCATCCTTCAACTGCTGCAAAGCCTGCTCGATACCTGGCTTTTTGTCAGCTGGAATCTTATCACCGTTATCCTTCAGGAAGTTCTCGGTGGTGAAGATCATGCTGTCAGCCTGGTTCATCTTGTCAATCTTCTCGCGCTCAGCCTTATCAGCAGCAGCGTTCTGCTCTGCCTCAGCCTTCATGCGGTTGATCTCGTCCTCGCTCAAGCCAGATGAAGCTTCGATGCGGATGCTCTGCTCCTTACCGGTAGCCTTATCCTTAGCTGATACGTTCAAGATACCGTTGGCATCGATATCGAAGGTAACCTCAATCTGAGGAACACCACGGCGAGCTGGAGCGATACCTGTCAGGTTGAACTGACCGATGCTCTTGTTCTGAGCTGCCATTGGACGCTCACCCTGCAATACGTGGATGGTAACCTCTGTCTGGTTATCAGCTGCTGTAGAGAATACCTCGCTCTTCTTGCAAGGGATAGTTGTATTGGCATCGATGAGCTTAGTCATCACACCACCCATAGTCTCGATACCGAGAGTCAATGGAGTAACGTCGAGCAATACGATGTCACCAACACCCTCTTCCTTGTTCAGGATGGCACCCTGGATAGCTGCACCTACTGCAACAACCTCATCTGGGTTAACACCCTTAGAAGGCTCCTTGCCGAAGTAGTTCTTAACGAGTGTCTGAACGGCTGGGATACGGCTTGAACCACCAACCAGGATAACCTCGTCGATATCTGATGTAGAGAGCTTAGCGTCACGAACGGCATTCTGGCAAGGTACCAAGCAAGCCTGAATCAGGTTGTGAGCCAACTGCTCGAACTGTGCACGGGTCAAAGTCTTAACCAAGTGCTTTGGCATACCGTCAACGGCTGTGATGTATGGCAAGTTGATTTCGGTAGATGTAGAGCTTGACAACTCAATCTTAGCCTTCTCAGCAGCCTCCTTCAAACGCTGCATAGCCATAGGGTCCTTGCGGAGATCTACGCCTTCTTCAGCCTTGAAGCCATCAGCCAACCAGTTGATGATTACCTGGTCGAAGTCATCACCACCCAGGTGAGTATCACCATTGGTAGAAAGTACCTCGAATACGCCGCCACCGAACTCCAGAATAGAGATATCGAATGTACCACCACCCAAGTCAAATACGGCAATCTTCATATCCTTGTTAGCCTTGTCAACACCGTAAGCCAAAGCTGCGGCTGTAGGCTCATTTACGATACGCTGAACGTTCAAACCTGCAATCTGACCAGCCTCCTTTGTAGCCTGACGCTGTGAGTCAGAGAAGTAAGCAGGAACTGTGATGACAGCATCTGTAACCTCCTGTCCGAGATAATCCTCTGCAGTCTTCTTCATCTTCTGGAGAACCATTGCAGAAATCTCCTGTGGAGTATACTTGCGACCCTCGATTTCAACACGTGGATAACCACCCTCGTTTACTACTGTGTAAGGCATTGCCTCAGCCTCTTTCTGGCTCTGAGTGTATGTCTCACCCATGAAACGCTTGATAGAATATACTGTGTTCTTAGGGTTTGTGATGGCCTGACGCTTAGCAGGATCACCTACCTTGCGGTCACCATCCTTAACGAAACCTACTACTGATGGAGTAGTACGCTTACCTTCACTGTTAGCGATTACAACTGGTTCGCTACCTTCGAAAACGGCAACACAACTGTTTGTGGTACCCAAGTCAATTCCAATTACTTTTCCCATAATTATATCTTTTTTTATTTTTATCGTTATTAATATGTTATTTATCTCATGAACTGCTGGCTAATGGAAGTCTGCCGAAGATATGCATCTGTCGGGAACCTCTCTATTCAGCGTTCACGCTTTCCGTCATAACAAAGCATGTGCCAAGGGATTGTAAAATTTAAAGTGGCTGACAAGGTGTCAGATAATGCTGACAAAATAAAAGGAATCAAGATATGGGAGGCGATAAAATGTCGCATTCTCCCTATCTTGATTCCTGTAATATGATTGAAAAATCTTTCTTTTCAGATAAAGCTCCTATATATAATAAGGTGTGAAACCTTATCTGGCTTTATTTCTGTTCCTTAGCAGCAAGTGCTTCGCGAACCTTAGCTTCCAGTTCATCGAGAAGTTCAGGGTTATCCTTGAGCAATGCCTTGCAGGCATCGGCACCCTGTCCGAGTTTAGAACCGCCATAGCTATACCAGCTGCCGCTCTTTTCGATGATATCGTTGGCTACAGCCAGACCGAATACCTCGCCGGCACGCTGATGCCTTCGCCAAACATGATGTCGAACTCTGCCTTGCGGAAAGGAGGAGCCACCTTGTTCTTTACTACCTTTACGCGAACCAGATTACCTACTACCTCATCGCCGTCCTTGATGGCTGTTGCCTTGCGGATATCCAAACGCACTGATGCATAGAACTTCAAAGCATTACCACCGGTGGTTGTCTCTGGGTTACCGAACATTACACCAATCTTCTCGCGCAACTGGTTGATGAAGATGCAGGTAGTGTTGGTCTTGCTGATGGTAGAAGTGAGCTTGCGGAGAGCCTGACTCATCAATCGAGCCTGAAGACCTACCACATTGTCACCCATATCGCCTTCGATTTCCTTCTTAGGAGTCAAGGCGGCAACAGAGTCAACAACTACGATGTCTACAGCAGCAGAACTGATCAGCTGGTCTGCAATCTGCAACGCCTGCTCACCATTATCTGGTTGTGAAATCCACAAGTTATCAACATCAACGCCCAATTTAGCCGCATAGAAACGGTCGAAAGCGTGCTCTGCATCAATGAAAGCAGCGATACCGCCAGCCTTCTGCGCCTCTGCGATGGCGTGGATAGCCAATGTTGTCTTACCAGAAGATTCCGGACCGTAAATTTCAATGATACGTCCCTTAGGATAACCGCCTACGCCCAGTGCATTGTCGAGAGCGATACTGCCTGTAGGGATAACTTCGATGTTCTCAACGTGCTCATCTCCGAGTTTCATGATAGAGCCCTTACCGAAGTCTTTTTCTATCTTAGCCATGGCTGCCTGAAGAGCTTTCAGCTTGCTTCATTGGGATTCAATTTTCCCTCTTGCATTTCTTTTGCCATATCTTATTTAATTTAAAGTTTAGTCGATTTCCAAATCGCCATCAAACACCTCGTGCCATGGCAATCCCTGCTTGTTCAACTGCTCCATGAATGGATCTGGGTCGAACTCCTCTACGTTCCATACGCCTGGTTTCTTCCAGATGCCCTTGAGGAACATCATGGCACCAATCATGGCTGGCACACCGGTGGTGTAGCTTACGCCCTGCATACCGGTTTCGTTGTAAGCTCCTGGTGCTTGCAGTTGTTATAAACGTAGTAGGTGCGCTCCTTGCCATCCTTCTTACCGCGGATGCGGCAACCGATAGATGTTTCGCCGTCATAGTTCTCGCCGAGATCCTGTGGGTTAGGCAATACGGCCTTGAGGAACTGCAGAGGAACAATCTTTACCTTGCAGTCTTGCCTGAACCGTCTGCCAATGGAGCCTCGTATTCGATTTCGTCGATGCGGCTCATGCCGAGGTTCTGGATGCAGTCGAGGTAGGTGAGATACTGCTGACCGAAGGTCATCCAGAAGCGTGCCTCCTTGATGGTAGGGTAGTTCTTCACCAGGCTCTCCAACTCCTCGTGGTGCATCAGATAGCTCTCGCGAGGGCCGATGTTAGGGTAGGTGAGCGGCTTGTGGATTGACAATGGATCGGTTTCAATCCATTCGCCATCCTTATACCAGAGTCCCTTCTGGGTAATCTCGCGGATATTGATTTCTGGGTTGAAGTTGGTTGCGAAAGCCTTGTGATGGTTACCGGCGTTGCAATCCACGATGTCGAGCACCTCAATCTCATCGAAGTGATGCTTGGCTGCATAAGCGGTGAAGATGCCTGATACACCTGGGTCGAAACCGCAGCCGAGGATAGCGCAGAGACCAGCCTGCTCGAACTTATCCTTGTATGCCCACTGCCATGAATATTCGAAGTGAGCCTCGTCCTTAGGCTCATAGTTAGCGGTATCCATGTAGTTGCAACCGCAAGCCAGACAGGCATCCATGATAGTGAGATCCTGATAAGGCAAAGCTAGGTTGATGACAAGCTCAGGCTTGTAGCTATTGAAGAGAGCCTTCAACTGCTCAACGTCGTCGGCATCCACCTCAGCTGTCTGAATATCCATCTTGTAGCCCTTGGCATGGATATCCTTAACCAGCTTATCGCATTTTTCCTTGCGACGGCTAGCAATCATAAACTCGGTGAAAACGTCCTGGTTCTGGACGATCTTGAAGCAGCCACGGTAGCCACGCCACCTGCGCCAATCATAAGTACTCTACTCATTTATAATTTTATTTTTTATGTTTATTAATTTAAAGTTTATTTTATTTCATCTGCCGAAATCCCCAGGGCATTCATGAGTGAATAACCGAGAATCTCCTGTCTGAAGTTGCCGCCTGGCATGGGCTGCATGGCAAAGAGGGTGATGCGTTTGTCGTCGTCATCTACCTTACGGAGTATCTCGCGGAGTCGGTCGTAAGCATCTCCATCCTCAGAATTTGGGATTACCATCACTCGCTTCACCTCCTTGGCGTTGCATACGGTGCGTGCCACATCTACGAGGAAGTCATCCTTGCCTACCATCTTCTCCTCTGTAGGATAAGAAGAGATGATGAATTCTCCGAGCTTATCATCCTTGAAAGCCTGAGCGTTCAGATCCTTCTCATAGTTGGCAGGGCGAAAGTTCTTCATCGCCATCGACTGCTTGTCGTGGATAAGCACAACCTGTGTCTCGTGCTCGCCCTCTCTCAGACCTCCGTCAAGGGCAATGCAGACTGCCCATTGTGCCATATCGGCTGGTTGGATGCGACGGTTAATCATTCGTTCGAAGTTGACTATCAGGTCGAAAGCCACTCGGTCGATATAGTCGGCGTCAGCGATAATTACATTCTCGCTCCATTTTATGTTGTTTGTATCTAATGTATTCATTGGTGCAAAAATTAAGCAAACGAGCATGATGAAAGCTTGCTTTCAAATTGTCGAATGCAGATTATTTCTGCAAATTTACGAATAAATTTCGTAATTAAGGCATTTTGAAAATATAAAATAATAAAAAAGATAGTATTTTCATCATTTCTTCATTTGATGGAATACTATCTTCAGTATTTTATGTGATAATCCGGACTCTTCTTCTTTCTGTTCTCCGAAGTCTTTTATGCGATAATTTTCGCCAGATAATGTCCGGCAAGAACGGCGATAAGTCCCAGCGCCAGACTTCCGAAGAGATAGAGCATCATATAGAGGTAATTCTCTTCTTTCATCAGTCCTGCTCCCTCGTTCATAAAGGTAGAGAAGGTAGTGAATCCTCCGCAGAATCCCGTGGTGAGCAGCAGCTTGGCAGATGGCGACATCCATCCCCCTTCCCGCCAGTTCAATCCCGAGAGGAACCCGATGATGAGGCATCCCGCCACATTCACCGCCATCGTTCCGAACGGAAAGGCAATCACCGTGCAGGATTGCACCAACTTTGAAATCCAATATCTCATGCCGCCCCCGAAGAAGCTGCCAATGCTTACTATCAATATTTCTTTCATCTCCTTATCTCCTTATCTATAATGTATAATATATAATAACTTGTATGATATTTCCTTGTATATACTATCAGCCTTGCCGCTATTCTCTTTGAGTATGTTCTGCAATTCTTTCGAACGGCTTTTCAGTCCGTGCTAACTGATAGAACAATCTTAAGTTTGTTCCTCTCGGACAGAAAAACCGTATAATCCTTTACATAATCATTTCTCAAAATATGTGCCAATGGCTATGATAGGGATGTTTTCCATCCATTCTTGGTCTACATATCCTTTCATGGAGATACGTAACCCTTTCAACCCTGGGTTGTCTTTGATGAATTGTGCCAGGGAACGCGCACGTACGTTTTCCTCTGCCTTCACTTCTACTGGTATAACCCTTTGGCTATCTTGAATGATGAAATCAATCTCCGAAGGAGTCTTGGTATTGCTCCAGTAATAGGGCTTTAATCCCAAGGCCAACAGTTGCTGTAGCACATACTGTTCTGTAAATGCACCTTTGAACTCAGTGAATGCATTGTCGCCTATCAGCATCTGGCCTGCTGAGGCATCTGTCATGCATGCCAGGAGACCACAATCTAATAAGAACAGTTTAAAGGCATCCCTATCTTCATTAAATTTAAGCGGCATTTTAGGTTCCTTGATGCGGCTCACCTTATATACAATGCCGGCATCTACCAACATTGTATGGCCAGTTCAAAATCCTTGGCTCTACTACCTTTGCGAACAGCTCCATAGATGAACTTCTTGTTTTCACGTGCCAGTTGAGAAGGGAGAGAATCCAGCACCTCCCGGATTCTTGTAGATTCCGCAGCTGAAGTATGTTTGGAAATATCCCTGCGATAGGCTTCCAGAATATCACGCTGCAGGGTGCGAACCTGCTGCAAGTCTGTATTTTCGATGAATTTGCTTACCACTCCTGCATGCCGCCCACAAAGTAATATTGCCGGAGCAGTTCCGTCATCTTGGGTTTCATGATGTCGATAAGTCCCCAGTCTTTTGAATGGAGTAATTCTATCCAATTTTCATTGCCGGTTGCATCAAGATATTCCTCGTAATCCATGGGGTACATGGTAAGCATATCTACTTTCCCTACAGGAAACGACTCTCCTTTACCCAGGTAACCCCAAGGAGGGAACCTGCTACCATAATATGGTATTCGGGAGCTTTTTCGCAAAAGTACTTCAAACTATGGAGTCCTCTCGGAATCTCCTGTATTTCATCCATGATGATGAGAGTAGCAGCAGGTGTAATCCTTACGCCAGTAATGGCTTGGATGGTTATGAGGATTCTGTCTATGTTGTAATCAAGCTCAAAGAGCTGTTTCATTCTTGGTTCATCGTCACAGTTGATATATGCTACGTTTTTGTATTCCTTTTTTCCAAAGTGCTGCATGATCCAAGTCTTACCCACTTGTCTGGCACCTAGTAACATCAAGGGCTTTCTGTCCTTGCTTTCTTTCCATTTCAGGAGTTGCTTGTATATCTTTCTTTTCATAACTAACTGGAATTTAAATATTTCTGTTGCAAAGATACACTTTTTCGATGATAAAAACAAGTAAATTACGCACTTTTTCGATGATAAAGAATGTTAAATCATACATTTTTTCGATGATAAGGTAGTAAAAAGACTGTCACCGCTTGTTCATCTTGTCTTATACGTGAAAAAGTTGTCACCTTTAGGATGGTTAAACTAAATTTGTTACTATCTATTTTTCTTATCACTAAATGAGTTACGCATTTTTATTTTTATCACTATATGGGTTGTCAGCGGATAC